>ERZ791608.454-NODE-454-length-20172-cov-7.994383_pt1 | contig 20172 bp, 23 predicted proteins | sample MGYA00510276_ERZ791608 | MGnify/ENA primary metagenome ERZ791608 (study PRJEB30046, sample SAMN00791908) | human gut metagenome | study: EMG produced TPA metagenomics assembly of the A metagenome-wide association study of gut microbiota in type 2...
TTTTGATAAGAATGGAACAAGACGATAAATTCCAGTTTATAGATTACATCTTACAGAATATCCGTAAACAACCCACATACAACCATATATAATAACTTTGATACAAGAAACAGAGCAAGTACTAAGGTAGCGAAAACCTTTCAGTACTTGCTCTTATTTTATTTACAGGAGGTTTGCTATGGATGACAAGATAGGTGCTGTTGTTGGTAAGTTACAGCAAAGACTTGGCGATGATTACGAGGTGAGAATTGTTGATGTAACAAAGAACAATGATACTGTGAAGAAAGGTATTTCTGTCAGGAAGAATGGAGAGAAAATCGGAAGAATATATTACTGGAATGGAGAAGCATTAGAAGCATTTTTAGATGATGTAGAAAGCAGTCCTCTTCCTGATATAGACTTTGAAATGAGCCTTAAGAAACAGAAGGACAACATAGTTGCTATTCTAATCAATGCTGAAGCGAATAAGGAACGGCTAAAATCTACACTTAATGATATGATGAAAGAGTCTCAGGATATTGTAGAAGATATTCCTGAGACTCTTTTTATATTGTCAAATGAAACGAGGCAGTTTGGAGCAATATGTATGCTATATCCAGAAGTCTTAAAGAAGTTCTGTGTGGAAAAGATGATTGATAATATAACGAAAAACAACATCATCTCCAAATATTGTATGATTACAGAAAGTAGAAATTAAGAAATTTCCTCTGTTTTCTTCTTTCTGTATTCATTTGGACTCATATGATAATATTGTCTAAACTTCCGGCAGAAATAGCCGGAACTTGTAAATCCGGTTTCTTCTGCAATGGAAGAAACCGATTTTTGAGTGATATAAAGTTGTTCAGCAGCCTGTGCTAGTCTGTATTGAATTAGATATGCTACCGGAGAACAGTGGATGCCAGTTTGAAAAATGTGTAAAGCTCCACTTTTGCTGATAGATGCCGATGCCGCAATCGTCTCCAATGTAATCTCTTCCATGTAGTGATCATGAATATACTGCATCATAGCTTGTAATCTTGCTTGTTTGTGATTTAATCGATGAATACTGTTAGAATCAGAAGTCCAGTCCATATTTTTTTGCAATATGTTCCAAAGCTGAAATAAAAGTTGTATAGTACATAATTCATTATCCGGTTTAGTTTCCTGAATAGTACAAATTTGCGACAAAAGTTGTAGCACCTGTTTTCCAAATGTGTTGGATGGACTGAAAACTTGATATGGAACAGACGAGCTTATCACAGGAAGAATATATTTTTCGTAAATGAGGCTGTTTTCGGGTGCTAATAGGGTTGGCGAAAAAACAATATTAGGTGCAAATGTACTGCTTTGTGCTTCAAAACGATGCAGGACACCGCTATTGATAAATATGCCGCAACCTTTATGTAGTTCTATTTTACTTGTACCTATAAGGCAGAGCGCAGTACCTTCAGCAGTATAAAGAAATTCTAATTCATGATGCCAATGCCAGTCAATGCGATGGAAGTCAAATTTCCAAATATTATCAGGATAGTATGCAAATGGATAACGATTGTTGCCATGCTGGATGGTTTCTCGTAGTGTTTCATCTGTAGTTATCTTAAAAGTCTCCATGCTATATTTCCTCATAAATAATAAAATTTGTTATATTGTACCATAAATATATGATTTTATACAATGACTAGATATAAAGTTTACGATATAATCACATTTATTAGAGGAGGACAAAATGAAAAGCCAATATAATAAGACAATTACAGCCTGTTTTGTAGGTTATATTGTACAAGCTATCGTTAATAATTTTACCCCACTGCTTTTTTTGTTTTTTCAGAAATGCTATCATATTCCAATTTCCCAAATTACATTGTTAGTGACTTTTAATTTTGGGATACAACTACTGGTTGATTTTCTTTCTGTCAGATTTGTTGATAAAATAGGATACCGGATATCGATGATTATAGCTCATGTTCTAGCAGCGGCAGGATTATTCCTTCTTACAGTTTTACCAGAGATTTTACCAGTTTCCTTTATTGGAATTTTGATTGCTGTAATGATCTATGCGGTAGGTGGTGGACTTTTGGAAGTCCTAGTCAGTCCAGTTGTTGAGGCTTGCCCATCCGACAATAAGGAAAAAGCAATGAGCCTGTTGCATTCTTTTTATTGCTGGGGACACGCCGGAGTTGTACTCATATCAACCGTGTTCTTTTATGTAGTCGGTATAGATAACTGGAAAATATTAGCCATTATTTGGGCGGTTATTCCAATTGGAAATGCTTTTGTTTTTTCAAAGGTTCCCATTGCACCATTGCTTGAGGATGGAGATACCGGACTTGGATTAAAGGAATTGTTTCGGATGAAAATTTTTTGGATTTTGTTGATTATGATGATATGTGCAGGAGCAAGTGAGCAAGCAGTAAGTCAATGGGCCTCTGCTTTTGCAGAAAAAGGTCTTGGAATTTCAAAGGCAGCCGGCGACTTAGCAGGGCCGATGGCATTTGCGGTTCTAATGGGAATATCAAGATTGTTTTATGGTAAGTATGGTGACCGTATCAATTTGGAACACTTTATGATTTATAGTAGTTTTTTATGTATTTTATCCTATTTAGGGATTTCATTATTCTCGATTCCGCTATTAAATCTGATTGCCTGCGCTGTCTGTGGGCTTTCAGTGGGAATCATGTGGCCTGGAACTTTCAGCAAGGCATCAGCAGCTTTGCCCAAAGGGGGAACAGCCATGTTTGCATTGCTAGCATTAGGTGGAGATATAGGTTGTTCAGGAGGTCCTACATTGGTTGGAATGGTATCAGGAGCTTTTGGGGATAACCTAAAGATGGGAATTTTGGCAGGAATTATTTTTCCAGTGTTGCTACTTATAGGAGTCTTTCTTTGCAGAAGACAAAAGAAAATTACTAATTATAATACAGTGAAAAGTAGGCACTAAATATAGCTGCTTATTAAAATAAAAAAGAAAGTGAGAAAAAAGATGGAATTTTTGAAAAACAATCCTAAATGGATACGTCAACCAAAGCAGGTACAAATTAGTGAGGATAAAGTTGTAATTCTTACAGAAAGGGGTACCGACTTATGGGCACGCACTTATTATGGTTTTCAAAATGATAATGCTCCAGTATTTCAAGTTGAAACAACGGACAAGTACTTTTCTTTTATTGTTAAAACAGAATTCGAGAGTACCTGTCGTTTTGACCAGTGTGGTGTGGCTATGTATTTAAATAGTGATAATTGGTTTAAGGCATCTATAGAATATGAGAATAAAAAAATACAGCGATTGGGAAGCGTTGTAACCAATCATGGATATTCTGATTGGGCAACAACAGACATATCCTCTGATATTAAAAGTATGTGGTATCGTTTTTCACGAAGGGACAGTGACTACTGTATTGAATGCAGTGAGGATGGCATAAATTTCAGACAAATGCGTATTTTCCATATGTGGGAAGGTGCAGAAAAAATTACTTATGGAATATATGCATGCAGCCCGACAGAAGGCTCATATAAGGCAACATTTTCAAATATGCAGATTACGGAATGTAAATGGGAATCAGATGCAGACTGGCGTGATTGATGATATGATTTCTAAAGATAAATCTCATATGAGAATCATTATCAGTTAAATTGAATAATAAATATAAGCCAAAAATAATCCCCGAAAAAATTTAGAATTTTTGGGGATTATTTAACATTATAAATAAAGAGTGTCCTCTGCATCCACCCATATTTGCATCGTTCCATCAAGATATAATTTTGCATATTCAAGTGGTTCATCAATGGCAAGTGCGTTTAATGAACAGACTGATCTGGGTGTGGTTTTTAAATCCTTCTCAGCTTCCCAACAGTCAATACGGAGCATATAGCCAGCACTGGTATATACATCAATGCTGTTGCGTTGTGGATTGTATTCTGCAAATATTGTTCTCATCGTAACTTATCTCTTCTTATCGTTGAATCAATTATTTGTTACAAAAATCAGAAGCATTTCAATCAGTGCATCGAAAATATATTTCATAGATTGATTTGTAACGCAAAAGACGTTACAATAAAAGAAAGATGGAGGTGTATTCTATGGGAAAAACAGCAACATTAAATATAAGAGTAAATCCAGATGTAAAAGAAAATGCAGAAAGTGTATTGGCACAATTAGGGATACCAATGGCTACTGCTATAGATATGTATTTAAAACAAATATCATTAGTAGGAGGAATTCCCTTTTCTATTGTATTACCAAAAGCAGCTAATTCAGTGAATGCAGATATGATGTCTGTTACACAGATTCATCAAAAGTTAGAAAAAGGATATGCCGATATAGAGAAAGGAAATGTTGAGGATGCAGCTAGTGCGTTTGTGGCATTTAGAGAGAGGCATTAATGAAGCAATATAATCGCATTGCTGATGAAATACTTACATTAGACACTTTCCCAGAACGATTTAGGATTATGGATTCTGAGCCGGAAAAGAGAATGGAGTTGCGTAGAATGCTCGTCGATAATTATTCAGTGTTTTACACAATCCGTGACGAAAGGGTAGTTGTAACGGATGTGTTATACACGGCATCTGATATAGAAGCACGTTTGAGAGGCGAGCTATAAAAGCACGCGTTTATTTGAAGTTGGAGGTAAGATTATATGATAACTGCATTGACAACTGATAGACTTATACTGCGTGAATATAATGATGCAGATATAGATGATTATTTTAGATTGAAAAGCGATAAAGAGACAATGTACTATTTGCAAGATATACAATTATTTTCACAAGAAGAAGCTAATGCGGATTTTGCAAATATACTAGCTGACATGAAGTGTGAGGATAGAAAGTTTTATTTCTTTCACATCGAATTGAAAGAAACGCATGAACAAGTTGGTAGTGTTGGTTATACAGTGGTTGATAATACTCCTAGAGGAAAGATAGTTCATGCAGGCTATTTTATTTATCCCAAATTCTGGAGTGAAGGATATGTTACAGAAGCCTTTAAGAAAGTGTTAGAATATGCCTTTACTGAAAATGATGTTTATAGAGTAACAACTGGATGTTTGGCTGAAAATATTGGTTCTGAAAAGGTAATGATAAAATGTGGACTTATAAAAGAAGCAGAGCACCTTGATTGGGAATGGCATGATGGTAAAATGAAAACCAGATTAGAATATCGATTGTTAAAGAACGAATGGCAAGGTCAACAATGAAACAAAAATTTCAGTTTTGAGAATTGAGAAAATCGATACTTGTAGATGGAGGTAATCAAAATGAAAGAATATCAATATTTGATTGGAAAGATTATTGCCGCAGTGGCAATTATAGTTGCCGCAATCATTATAGCGCAGGCTATTGGTGGAGCTGGAGAAAGTATCCGCAGTGGCTTGTTTCAATTAGGGGATGCGCTTCGGTAACTTTTGATTTGTTGAACTGATAAAAACCCTTTAGGAACTAAAGGGCGCACTTCTATACTCTCCTGTCGAGAGTATCGTGCGTCCTGCGGAGCTTCATTCCCGGTCAGCAGAAGAAAACTGCTCGACCGAGAATGTTTCGTCACTTCGTTCCGTCAAGGTGGCTACACCCCCTTGTGCTGCTTGTGCGTCTATCCCCTGTGGACTTGTCTTCCGCAAACGGTTTTGGCAAACCGTTCGCCGCCAGCAAGTTGCAAAAAAGTATGATGGAGGTACTCAATTTGAAAAGAGCTGCAAAAATAGTTTTGATAGGAGTCTGCTTCGGCTTGATTTTGTTATTCCTTAAAATTAGTTTTAGGATTGATGATGCAGCTTTTATGCATGGTTATTGGATTGCGGCGGTAGAAATAACTCCAAGCAGAGTTCCAACTGTTGCCATTGTAATTCCGGAAGTCAGTACAGATACCGTAACATTGGAAACAGTCTCCACAATACTTTCCTTTTTACTAAGCGTCTGTCTGTTTTCTTTATACCGTTCAGTAAACAGAATTGCATAATCTACAGTGGCACCCAGCTGGATGGAACGGATAATAACCTTAATCTGTGAAGCTTAAACGGTTATGATGCTACATAATGCTTCCCATAAGTGTTGACATTACAATCATAACGATTGAAAACATAAATGAATCGGCTGCCGTTCTCCGCCCTTTCCAATCTGAATGTTCAAACAAATCAGATTGGAGGTAAGGGAAATGGCATATAACCATGGAAAAGCAGAGCGCAAATGGAAGCTCTGGATTTGGATTACTGTTTTTATGCAACTATTTCTTGTTGCTCTTGACAAAATCATTTTTAGAGATTAAAATTATAACAGTGTTATATAGCACTGTTATATAGGAGGTGTGCAAAATAAACGGAAATGGAACGACTTTAGAAAATATCCACCGGGCAGCGAAAGCAGAATTTTTGGAAAAAGGATATAAAGACGCTTCCCTGCGGAATATTGTGAAATCCGTGGGAATGACTACCGGAGCCTTTTACGGATATTACAAAAGCAAAGAAGAACTTTTTGAAGCCATCGTTGGTGAACATTATGAATATATTCGTAACCGTTTTATAAAAGCGCAGCAGGAGTTCGCCGAACTACCAGCTGCCCAGCAGCCGGAAGTCATGAGTGATATTTCGGGAATCTGCATGTACGATATTCTCTATTATGCGTACGAACATTTAGAGGAATGTAAACTGATCCTCTGCTGTTCGGAAGGGACAAAATTTGCCGGGCTAATTGATGAAATGGTGGAGATTGAGGTAGATGGGACGCATGCCTATCAGGATGTCTTAAGGCAGCTTGGACGGTCCTCTCCGCATATCGATCCTTCGCTGGAGCATATTCTGATCACCGGAATGTTTCATACTTTTTTTGAATTGATCATCCACGAAATGCCGCTAAAAGATGCCGAAAACTACGTTAAAGAAATGCGCGCCTTTTATACAGCAGGATGGATGAAAATTATGGGGCAGTAATGCCTTATAATTTTTGTTTGACAGTTAGCTACAGCTAACCTAAATTCGGATATTGTAAGAACATAGACGTGTTCTCTTTATCATAGACACAAAGAAAAGGAGGAATTTTTTTGAAAAAACAATCCAATTTATCACGCCTGCTGGAAATTGCAGGCAGCCATAAGTACCTGACCTATGCTTCCTGGGTGCTTTCTGCCATCAGTGCCCTGATCGCTCTGGTACCATTCTATTACATCTGGAAAATGATCAAGGAAGTATTGGAGGTGGCACCGAATTTTGGACAGGCACAGAGCCTGACCGGTAATGGCTGGATGGCAGTATTGTTTGCGGTTATAGCGGTGCTTGTCTACATAGCAGGGCTGATGTGTTCCCATTTGGGAGCATTTCGTATTGCCACAAACCTGCGTATCCAGACCATGGAGCATATTGTTAAGTTGCCTCTTGGGTTTGCCGAGAGTTTTGGCAGCGGAAAACTGCGCAAGATTGTCAACGAATCCAGCGCAGCCACCGAAACCTATCTCGCTCATCAGCTTCCCGACAGAGCCAATGCCATTGCAACCCCCTGCGGTCTTTTGGTGCTGTTGTTCGTGTTTGACTGGAGACTGGGACTGTTGAGCCTTGTTCCGGTTGTGCTGGGCTTTCTGATTATGATGACAATGACTGGAAAGCAGATGCAGGAAAAGATGAAAGAATACCAGAATGCGCTGGATGATATGTCCAATGAAGCGGTAGAGTATGTCCGCGGTATTCCGGTGGTAAAAACCTTTGGTCAGACGATCTTTTCCTTTAAGAAGTTTAAAGACTCCATTGACCGCTATAAAGTATGGGTGATCGCCTATACCAAGCAGCTTCGGACACCGATGATGTTCTATACAGCTGCGATCAACGGAGTTTTTGCCACACTGATCGCCGGAGGACTGTTGCTGACACAAGACGGTGTGACTTCCGGTTTCTTACTGGATCTCATTTTCTATATCATTATTACGCCGGTTATCTCTGTTACACTGACACGCATCATGTTCCAAAGTGAAAATGCCATGATCGTAGATGACGCTTTACAGAGAATTGACAGCGTTTTGCATTTGAAGCCTCTGGAGGAAACCAAACACCCAATGCACCCGCAAAATGCTTCTGTGGAACTGAAATCGGTTCATTTCAGCTATGATGGAGAAAAAGAAGTATTAAAAGATATTTCACTCACCATTCCTGCAGGACAGACGGTAGCTTTTGTAGGCCCATCCGGCGGTGGGAAAACAACCCTTGCCAACCTGATTTCCCGATTCTTTGATCCACAGAGCGGAATGGTAAAAATCGGTGGTGTCAATGTGAAAGACATCCCGAAAGAGGAACTCATGAATACAGTGTCTTTCGTATTTCAGAACAGCCGTCTGATCAAGACATCCATTCTGGAAAATGTGCGTATGGGAAAACCGGAAGCTACCCGTGAGGAAGTTCTGGCTGCCCTTCATCACGCACAATGCGATGATATTCTGGAAAAACTCCCACAGGGTGTGGATACGGTCATTGGTACAAAGGGTGTCTATCTTTCCGGCGGCGAGCAGCAGCGAATTGCCATTGCCCGTGTGATGCTGAAAAATGCTCCTATTATCATTCTGGATGAAGCCACTGCCTTTGCTGACCCGGATAACGAAAGCCGCGTACAGGCTGCTTTTTCAAGACTTTCCGAGGGAAAGACGGTGATTATGATTGCCCACAGGCTTTCTACCGTAACAAATGTGGATCAGATTTTTGTCATTTGCGACGGACGGGTTGCCGAGTGCGGGAACAGCCGTGAATTGCTTGCAAAAGACGGCATTTTCAGCCGTATGTGGAAAAATTACCAGACTTCCGTGCAATGGAAGGTAACAAAGGAGGTGCAGTGATATGATCAAAAAACTGCAGAAAAAATATGCCCTGTCTGAACAGGGGGCAAAAGACCTGATCAAAGGATGCCTGGCCTGTGTCCTTCAGAATCTGTCTTTTATGTTCCCGGTAGGACTTTTATATTACCTGGTCAGCGATCTGATGAACGGGGGTGTTCCCGGTGGGAAAATTCCATTTTATGTGGCAGGCTGCGTGGTGTGTATCGGCCTGATTTTGCTGACCACTTTCTTTCAATATAATGCGACCTATTTTGCCACTTACAAAGAAAGCGGTGTCCGCCGTATTACTCTGGCAGAGCATCTGCGCAAAATCCCCCTTTCTTTTTTCGGGAAAAAGGATTTAGCCGATCTTACCAGTACCATTATGGCGGACTGCACCTTCCTGGAGCAGAGTTTTTCACATTTTATCCCTGAGCTTGCAGGTTCAATCATTTCTACGATTCTGATTTCCATCGGTCTGCTCTTTACGGACTGGAGAATGGCGCTGGCTGCCTTATGGGTTCTGCCGGTTGCCTTTGCGATTGTGGGATTTTCCGCAAAGATTCAGGAAAATCTGAATCAGAAAGCCATGGATGTAAAGATGGCCTGCGCAGACGGGATACAGGAGTGTATTGAAACGGTACGTGACCTGAAAGCGAACAATGCGGAGCAGGCATATTTAAAAGGGCTGGAAAAGAAGATCCGTGCTGTGGAGCATCGTTCCATTCTCAATGAATTCGGCCTTGCTGTTTTTGTGGTTTCCGCATCGCTGGTGCTGAAGCTTGGTATTGCAACGGTTGCGCTGGTGGGAGCTGTTCTGCTCATGCAAGGAAGCCTCTCCGTGCTTACATTCTTTATGTTCCTTCTGGTAGTATCCCGTTTGTATGACCCTCTGCAGGGCGCACTCCAGAATCTTGCGGCAGTCATCAGTACACGAACCAACATTGCCCGTATGAATGAAATTCTCGATCATCCGATCCAGCAGGGTAGCGACAGGCTTTCCAATCAGGGGTATGATATTGTCTTTGACCATGTTGGGTTTGCCTACAATACCGGAGAAACCGTATTGAAAGATGTTTCCTTTACGGCAAAACAGGGAGAGGTTACGGCTTTGGTCGGTCCATCTGGCGGCGGAAAAACAACCGTATCCCGGCTGGCGGCAAGGTTCTGGGATATTAACAGAGGAAAGATTACCGTGGGAGGCATGGATGTATCCCGAATTGACCCGGAAACACTGCTTTCTCTGTATTCCATCGTATTCCAGGATGTTACACTGTTTGACAATACGATTCTGGAAAATATCCGAATCGGAAACAAAGACGCCACAGATGAACAGGTCATTGCTGCTGCGAAACTTGCCAATGTGGATGAATTTGCGGAAAAACTGCCGGATGGATGGCATACCAATATCGGGGAAAATGGCTGTGAACTTTCCGGCGGAGAGCGCCAGCGTATCTCTATTGCCCGTGCATTTCTGAAAAATGCGCCGATCATTCTTTTAGATGAAGCTACTGCTTCCCTGGATGTGGAGAATGAAACTCTGATACAGACAGCCCTTTCCCGTCTGATCGCAGATAAAACGGTTCTGGTCATCGCCCACAGGATGCGTACCGTAGCAGGAGCAGATAAAATTGTTGTCCTTTCTGATGGCACCGTGGCAGAAGAAGGATCACCAAAGGATCTGGAAGAAAAGAATGGTGTATATGCCCATATGGTAAAACTGCAGACAGAAAGCCAGAATTGGAAACTTGCATAAAGAAGGAGGAAGCTTTTGGCTCCCACCGTCGGGCTGCCATGATGATGCTAGGTTTTTCCCGGTTGCTTGTCGGTAGAAAGTAATGTATCAAAACAGGAGGTTTGGCTATGTCCAAGTTAGGAGTCGTGGAGGATACCCTGTTTGTCCCTAAAAACAATGGTGCCTGACACAATAAAGAAGATTTTAAAATGATACCGGGCAGAGGTGTGGCAGCAAAGGTGGAAGGCTATCATGTTCTTGCTGGAAATAGAGCTATGTTGAATGAAAATAACATAACGTTTCCACAGCAAATGACAACACAGGCGGAAGAATTTATTAACCGGGGATGTACCATGATCTACATATCTTTGGACAGCCTTTTCATTGGTTATGTTGTATTGTCTGATACGATACGAAGTGAGAGTGTTGGTACAATAAAGGTATTAGAAGCATTAAATGTACAGCCGGTACTTCTTACCGGTGATAATGAAAAAGCGGCTGCTTCCATTGCAAGACAGCTTGGTATTTCCGAAATTCAAGCAAACTGTCTGCCGGAGGATAAGTTAAAATACATAAATGAATATCAGAACAGACAGGAAGCTGTCTGTATGATCGGGGATGGAATCAACGATGCACCAGCCTTAAAGGCGGCTGATGTCGGCATTGCTATGGGCGGTGTAGGAAGTGATATTGCTGTGGATGCGGCAGACATTGCCCTGGTGGATGATGAGGTAAAGGAATTGCCACATTTACTGGCACTTTCCAAGCGAATGATGACTACAATAAAGATTAATATGTCATTTTCCATGGGACTTAATTTCATAGCTATCATTCTGGCAATCACAGGCACTCTTGATCCGGTCATAGGTGCATTGGTACATAATGCCGGCTCAGTGCTTGTAATCACAAATTCAGCATTGCTGTTAAAATGGAGGAAATGTCAACTTTAAATCCGGAACATAGAGAGGGGAATTATGAGTAAAGGAAATATGGAAATTAGAAAAAGCACAAGAGAAGATATTAAGCAGATTATGGCTATTTTTACAACTGCTAAGGAGTACATGGCTGCACATGGAAATAAAACACAATGGGGAGATGGATACCCTGGTGAGGAGATACTAAAAACGGATATAGATGCAGGAAACAGCTATGTAATTGTAAATAATGGAATGATTGTGGGAACATTTTCTTTTATTATTGGAGAAGAACCAACTTATCAGGTTATTAAAAATGGAAAATGGACAGATGGCAGACTCTATGGGACGATTCATCGGTTGGCATCTAATGGAATAGTAAAAGGAATTGCCAGAGCATGTTTTGAATATTGCATAAAACAGATAGACTATATTCGCATTGATACGCACAAAGATAATATTTCTATGCAGACAGCAATTGAGCGATTTGGATTTCACAAATGTGGAAATATATATGTTAAAGGTGGCGCGGAACGGATAGCATATGATTACATTTCATAAAAAACAATGGTGTCTGACACAATAAATATGAATCATAAAATAGGAATGGATATTGAGATTTAACTTGTTTTGTGATAGAATATCATTACTAAAAAATGTGCAGATGTACGGAAATAGGGAGTGTAACGATGGAGATTAAAAGAAACGCTTACCTACAGCAGCTGACCCTGCGAAAAGATAATGGAATGATAAAGGTGATTACCGGCATTCGTAGATGTGGCAAATCCTTTTTGCTGTTTACCATCTTTAAGAGATACTTACTGGAGAACGGCGTTGATGTTGATCATATTATTGAGATTGCATTGGACGGTATTGAAAATGAGGAACTAAGAGATCCTAAGGTGTGTTTCAAGTACATCAAAGATGTCATGAAAGACGATGGCAAATACTATCTGCTTCTTGATGAAGTGCAGTTTATGCCACAATTTGAGGAAGTGTTGAACAGCCTGCTTCGCATGCGCAATATTGATGTGTATGTCACCGGAAGTAATTCCAAGTTCCTGTCCAGCGACATTGTGACCGAGTTCCGTGGCAGAGGTGACGAGATTAGAATCTATCCTCTCTCCTTTGCAGAGTTTTATTCTGTCTATGACGGCGATTATGATGATGCCTGGGATGACTACATGACCTACGGAGGATTGCCGCAGATCGTAAGTTTCCAGAGCGAACGACAGAAAGCGGACTATCTGAAGAACATCTTTGCAAATGTTTATCTGAAGGATGTTATTGAAAGAAACAAGATTCAGAGCGTAGATGAGATTGGCATTCTGGTTGATGTGCTTGCATCTGCAATCGGCGCACCGACCAATCCTTCAAAGATTGCTAATACCTTCGCCAGTGAGCGACAGATGACTTATTCCAATAAAACCATCTCTAACCATATTGACGATTTGGCAGATGCCTTTTTGATTTCCAAAGCCAGTCGATACGATATTAAAGGAAGAAAGTATATCGGTGCAAATCTGAAATACTACTTTACTGATCTGGGACTGAGAAATGCCCGTCTGAATTTCAGACAGCAGGAACCTACGCATATCATGGAGAACATTGTTTATAACGAGCTGCTGATCCGTGGCTACAATGTTGATGTGGGTGTCGTGGACATCTTCGATAAGGATAAAGAGGGCAAGCGTGTTCGTAAGCAGCTGGAGGTTGACTTTGTGGTGAATCAAGGCAACCAGAGGTATTACATTCAGGTTGCTTATGACATGATTTCGGAAGAAAAGCAGACTCAGGAGTTTAATTCTCTGCGTAATATCCCAGACTCTTTTAAGAAGATTGTCATTGTAAATGGCAGTAAGAAGCCTTGGAGAAATGATGAAGGTTTTGTCATCATGGGAATGAAGTATTTCTTGTTGAATGCGAATAGCCTGGAATTTTAAGTCGATTCATCCTAGCTATGGATACCTGGTTTGAAAAACTGATGGTTATCGAAGCTATCATTGAAGCAGATAATGAAATGCAGAGAATAAAAGACAAAATTGGTATGTTACACGAAATTTAGGGAGAAAACTGAGCAAGTAGGAAGGTGGAATATATATGAAACAAGATACTTTAGAGGGCAAAGCAAAAACAAAAAATGGGGTAAAACGGCTGTGTTTTTCCATAATCTGCATTCTTCTGGAAGTGATTTTTATTATTACTATCGTAACACGCTTGAATGAATATGCAGAAATCATAAATTTATTTACAAGGATTTTGAGTGGGATCTTGGTTTTGGGATTGTACGCATCAAATAAGACATCCTCTATGAAAATGCCTTGGGTCATCTTAATTCTAATTTTCCCAATTATGGGTGTAGGCCTGTATTTGTTGATTGGTTTGAATGGTGGCACACATAAAATGCGTGAGCGATATGCAGAAATTGATAGCAAATTGTTACCAATGCTTCCAGACAATCAGGAGTGTTTAAGCAGAATAAAAGAAAAGATTCCGAAAGCAGGAAATATAGCAAGTTACATACAAAGAAATTCGTGGTATCCAATCTATCAGAATACGGATATCAAGTATTTTGATGAAGCAGTGAAGGGATTAGAGGCACAGCTTGAAGAACTTGCGAAAGCACAAAAGTTTATCTTCATGGAATATCATGCGATAGAAGATGCTGAAGCTTGGCATAAGATTCAAGATGTTCTGGAAGAGAGAGTAAAAGCCGGTGTGGAAGTCAGGGTATTCTATGATGATATGGGGTCAATTGGATTTATCAATACAGATTTTATTAAAAAGATGGAAAAAGTCGGTATCCGGTGCAGAGTGTTTAATCCATTTACCCCGGGATTAAATATGTTTTTAAATAACCGGGATCATCGTAAGATTACGGTGATTGACGGTAAGGTAGGATTTACCGGAGGGTATAACCTTGCAAATGAGTATTTTAATATGACCCAGCCATATGGCAGGTGGAAGGATACAGGCATTCGTCTGGAAGGAGATGCGGTAAAATCCCTGACCGTGACGTTTCTGGAAATGTGGAACGCCGTGAGTGACAAAGATGTGGATGATGTGGATGTTGAGAAATATCTTACTCCGTCCGGCTACCGGGCAAGACAGGCTGGTTTCGTGCAGCCGTATGCAGATATTCCAACCGATGATGAACAGGTTGGAGAGGAAGTTTATATCAGTATCATAAATAAAGCAGAGAAATACTGCTGGTTTATCACACCTTATCTCATTATCACGGATGAGATGACACATGCATTATGTCTGGCAGCAAAGAGGGGCGTGGATGTACGGATTGTCACGCCGGGAATTCCGGATAAGAAGCTGATTTACAACGTTACGCGTTCGTTTTATCACGGATTGGTTAAGCATGGAGTGCGGATCTATGAGTGGACACCGGGATTTTGCCATGCGAAAATGTGCGTGGCAGATGATTGTATGGCAACCTGTGGAACAATCAATCTGGATTACAGGAGCCTGTATCATCATTTTGAGAACGGCTGTTTCATAGTTGACAATCCTGCTGTATTATCTATCCGGCATGATCTGGAGAAAACGATGCAGGAGAGCAGGGAAGTGACAGAAAAATATTGTTCCGGACGCAGCGCTTATCTGCGTCTGGGACAATTATTCATGCGGTTATTTGCAGGACTGTTGTAGAAGTATTTTACAGGAATTTATCCAGTTCTGTTTCCACCTGTTTTTTCTTTTTAACCTTCGGATGGTCGATGATCGTGCCTCTGGCAACCACCATATCTACGTTGCGGAGCGCACGCAGATCATCTAAAGGATTCTTCGCAGTGACAATCAGATCGGCTGCTTTCCCCTTTTCAATTGATCCCGTGATATCGCTGATTCCGGCAAGCTCGGCGCTTCGCGCGGTTGCCGTATAGAGTGCAAATGCATTCGAGACACCCACGTATTTGTGGAAGTAATAAAGCTCACGCCAGAAATCGTACTGCGTGATCCATGGGCAGCCGACATCGTCGCCAAGTACAACCGGAATATCGTTTGCCAGTGCCTTCTTGGAGCAATCCACGATTCCTTCGAATACGACATTGCCATTAAATTGCTCGACTTCGGTCGCATTTGTGATAGAGCGGTCAAAGAGCGCATATGGCAGAGCCGGTGAGATCGTCGTGCAGAGAAAAGCACCCCGTTCCTTGAATAATTCGATCATCTCATCATCCATCTTCGCACCGTGCTCGATCGAGTCGACACCATTTTCCAGAGCCACGCGGACACCCTCCGGAGATTCCACATGGGCGGAAACGATATAGCCGTCGGCATGTGCTTTGTCGCAGACGGCACGCACCATATCCGGCGACATCTTCAGCTCGCCCGGGACACCCTTTTCTTTGGCGTCTAACACACCGCCGGTAATCATGAGCTTCACTAAGTCAACCTTTTCCTTCTTTGACTGTTCGAGATGTGCAAGTGCTTCCGGGATGGAGGCAGCGGCGATTGCAACCGAACCTGCCATGTGTCCACCCGGAACCGAGATGCCCTCGTTGGCAGCGAGGATACGCGGACCAACCTTTGTTCCGGCAGCGATCTCATCTCGCAGGCGGGTGTCGAAGCTTCCAAGTCCGCCGACTGTCCGGATTGTCGTGACACCACTTAGCAGTTCATCCTTTGCAAAGCCGGAAACCATCTTGTAAGCGACGGCACGTGTCAGGGAAGAACGCATTATCTTCTTTACGAGCTTTTCATTGTCACGCTGTTTTTTCTGCGGCTTTCCATTTCCGGCAAGATGCACATGCATGTTGATGAGTCCGGGCATGATATAACGTCCCTGTAAATCTATGGTTTTGTAGCCGGAAAGATCGGCTGTATCCGGTACGATATCGGTGATCGTGCCATCCTGTACGAGGATGCAAAGCCCAGTCTGCACCTGCATGTCTTTGGTTCCATCCAGTATCTTTCCATTTGTAAATGCGTAATTCATAAGCGGCCCTCCGTTCTTAATTCTATGTCCACTATACAATAGTTGGAGATAATCTGGCAATATTCGGGATCGCAGGAATGTCATGTTATTATCAAATATATTCTTGCAGGTTCATAATTTTTTGATAGAATAAAAAATAATAAATGGTTTTTCATGAGAAAAGGGCGGGAAAGTGTGGAAAGGAGTCAAAATGAGCTTAATTAGAGGGATTCATCATGTATGTCTGAAATGTGCCAACGAAGAGGAATATAAGGAAGTGGTACATTTTTACCACGAGATTTTAGAATTAGAGATTGCCAGAACATGGAGCGAAGGCACTATGTTCCGGTTTGGTAATGCAGTATTGGAAGTGTTCGCAAATGGCGGAGGAAAAGCGGAGACAGGAATTATCCGGCATTTTGCCCTTGCAACCGAGGATGTAGATGCCTGCGTGGAAAAGCTGAAGGCAGCAGGGTATAAGGTGTTTGTGGAACCAAAGGATATTGTGATTCCATCTAATCCGGAATATAAGGCAAGAATTGCGTTTGGCAGAGGACCGCTTGGAGAAGAAATCGAGTTTTTTCAGGAGCGTTAGTGGGTAAATAATGCAAATATGTAGAGAAAAATTGGAGGAATGATAATGGTATTTGAAACAGCGCGGTTACTATTAAGGGAATATACTATGGCAGATATTGACGAACTGTTTGAAATTCTGTCCGATGCAGAAACCAGCAGCATTATCCTAAACCTTATGACGAAGAGATGACAAAGCACTGGATTGAATGGAATATTCAGAATTATCAAAAATATGGCTTTGGTATATGGGCTGTAATCTTAAAGGAAACCGGCAAATTTATTGGCGATTGTGGGCTGACAATTCAAAATATTGATGGCGAAATGCTCCCTGAAATTGGATATCACATTCATAAGAGATATTGGAGAAAAGGGTTTGGGAGTGAAGCTGCAAGAGCGGTTAGAGACTGGGCATTTGAAAATACGGAATATAATTGTCTGTACTCCTATATGAAATATACAAATGTTGGATCATATTCTACCGCAATTGCAAATGGAATGAAGAAGGTAAAGGAATATCCCGATGCAAAGAATGAGATTTCATATGCGTATGCTATAACACGAGAAGAATGGAGTCAACTTAACCGATAACTGGATTATCACACCGCAGACTCGTAATATGCAAAACGACAATAAGGATATGTGATAGCAATTGTATAATATTAGTAGCAAAATAGCAATTATCGGTTTATGTAATAAATGCTTAAGATTTAGTAGCAGACTGTGCAATAGCAGTGTTAAAAGCACTGGAAAATTGTATCAGCAAAGAAAAGTTTATAGAAAAAATGAAACAGTTCGGATGGAGTGTAAATTGGACAGAAAAACGGAAGCATATCACATTTCAGAATCAGGATGGGAAGAAAGTGCGTGACAGTAATCTGTCAAAAACATTCCATCTGGATATCAGCAAGGAGGGGTTAGAGAAGAAGCAGTTGGAAGAAGAAAGAGAACGACTGCAGAAACGTGTACAGGAACTGGAAGAACTGATAAATGGTGAGAAAGAAATCCTGATGAAAAAGAATGTTGCAGTGGAGCAAATGTTGAAGTATTTAGGCTATAAGAAGCTGACACGAAAGATGCTGGAAGAATATGTGCAGGGAATATATGTGTATGATGATGGGAGAGTGGAAAGAGTGAAAATTTAGAAATTTAATTGTTTGAAAACACATTGAGAAAGCAGGTGAAGCATGGTAAAATAAAACAAACTATGCGTAGAGAAAGGTGGTGAGAACTATGGATATAAGATGTCAACAGTTCACGAAAGAGTATATAGCTAATGAAATGCTGGATTTGTTAGGATATCGGAAATCAGTATATGGAAAAAAAATACTAGAAAACTCATGTGGCGAAGGAAATATATTGTGTCTTGTTGTAGAACGGTATATTCAAAATGCGTATGAGGAAGGTTATTCAAGAGAAGCCATAGTTCTCGGTCTAGAATCTGATATATATGGTGCAGAAATTGTAAAAACAACATATGATAAATGTATAGAAAATTTAGACAATATTGCTAAAAAGTATGACTTAGGAAAAGTAAGATGGAATATTTTTTATGGAGATGTACTTGCACGACCATTTAATATTAAATTTGAATATGTCATAGGAAACCCGCCCTATATATCATATAGGAATCTTGAAAAAGAAGTACGCGATTTTATAAAAAAAGAATATATAACCTGCAAAAATGGAAAGCCTGATTATTGCTATGCTTTTATCGAAAATGCTATTCAATATTTGGATTCAAATGGGAAAATGGTGTATTTGGTTCCTAATAGTATATATAAGAATGTATATGCACAGAATTTGAGAAAATTAATTAAAAAATATCTTGTAGAGATAAAAGATTATCCTAATCAGAAATTATTTGATAATGCAATGACATCTTCTACGATAATGTTTCTTAGGAAAGGCGAATATGCCGAAGTGGTAGATTATAATAATGTCCCTAAAAAAGAACAAATAACTATTGCAAAGAAAAAATTATATGGAAAATGGATTTTTGAAAGCTCGCAAGAAAATCATTCCAAAATTCGTTTTGGAGATTTATTTCAAGCTTCTATGGCAATAGCAACACAGAGAAATAAAGTTTTTGTTGTTAATGAGGCTGAAAAAAAACATTGGAAATTGGAAAGAGGGGCAATGCGATTGGCACTTAGCCCAAGAAATCAGAAATATGGAAATAAAGAATATATTATTTTTCCATATATGATACGAAAAGATAAGGTTGTTAATTATTCGGAAGAATTATTCAAAAGAAAATATCCAAATGCATATGCATATTTGTTGAAAAATAAAAAAGAATTAGAAAAAAGGGATGCAGATAAATCAGCACAGTGGTTTGAATATGGAAGAAGTCAGGCATTACAAAATATGAACAAGAAAAAATTGCTGATTTCAACAGTTGTCACTAATGAAGTAAACACATATGAAACTGGAACAAAGTCAATCCCATATGCAGGAATATATGTGATTTCGGAAAAAGGGTATGATTTAAAAATTGCAAAGAAAATACTGGAGAGTGAAGAGTTTTTGAAATATGTGCATGGAATTGGTACCCCAGCAAGTGGAAAATCACTGCGAATTACAGCAAAAGATATAAATGAGTTTACTTTTTTTTGTGATGATTTGAACAGGATATAAAGTAGGTGAAGATATGGAAAAAGAAATAAGCATAAAGGTTAATGCTAGACATGTAGGGCAACTTGGACGTGAATTAGTTACGGATTATGTTACTGCTCTTACTGAATTAGTAAAAAATTCATATGATGCAGACGGTGAGGGAGTTGAAGTTGCATTCACAAATATGCTTTCGGGAGAGGGGAAAATAATAATTGCTGATACAGGCTGTGGGTTTTCGAGTGATGACATCGAAACGAAATGGGCAGTTATAGGAACGAGTAGTAAGGTGAAAAATCCTTATTCGAAGAAGTACAAACGTAGATGTGTGGGCAGAAAAGGGATAGGAAGATATTCTGTTGAAAGATTGGCTGAATATTGTACGTTGTATTCTTTTACGAAAGATAACAGACCTGTTAAGTATTATATGAATTGGAATAAATACGAAGGAATTGACTTTAACGAGTTGAAACAAAGAGTTGAAATTTTGGAAAATAGTCCAGATTTTGAAAGTGCGAAGTATATAAAACGAGCTGTAGAATATTTGCTTGTCAGTGAACGAATTGATATTGATTCTAAAAACATAATCCGGGAGAAAATATTAAAAAATAATAAGCTGGATTTTTCGATATTTTATAGTAAAGAA
>ERZ791608.470-NODE-470-length-19752-cov-2.982180_pt1 | contig 19752 bp, 25 predicted proteins | sample MGYA00510276_ERZ791608 | MGnify/ENA primary metagenome ERZ791608 (study PRJEB30046, sample SAMN00791908) | human gut metagenome | study: EMG produced TPA metagenomics assembly of the A metagenome-wide association study of gut microbiota in type 2...
TTTTTTCAATTCCATCACAATGTTAAACAAAAAGGGCCTTTAAAGGCCCCTGTCATTTATGCCTTCAACTGAGCACATGCATTAGCTGAGAAGAACTTGTCGGAGATGAAATTTTAGTGAACTACCACGATGCTAAAGCTTCTATGGCCTGTACAAATTAATTCACTTAGTCAACTGTTTCATATTTGACGATTGTTACCTCCTTAGGAACAACCTCAACACAATCGACTAGCCGACCGTTTTTTCCAAAGAACATACTATCTTGCATTTCTGTATTACCTTCACTGTATTCAGCACGATAATACTTGCCAGTCTCAATGTCCTGGAAAATCAGCCAATAATAAGTTTCCCAACGCCCAGAATCAATCATTTCATTTTCGATTCGCCTAAGTGATGTACCATCCTCAAGTGTGACTACCGCTTCATACAAAAGATTCATCAATGCTTGGATTGGAAATTGCTTCACTGACATTACTATTCTCCAATTAATTGCCGAGGATTCGCCACAAGCTCAGCCGAGCTTCGTCATTAAATCCTTTGTGTTTGTTCCTTCATTAACAATATAATACCACAATTAAATGAAAATTGCAACCTCTCAATTGAATTTTAGCTAAAGAAAAAGCCCCACAACAGAGTGAAGCTCTCAATTAACAAATCACAGCGCACATTTTAACGTTGACGTATTCTCCACCAACCGATCGGATAGTCTTGCCAGCATCATACACCACATTGACATTAGACATACATTCTTGGCAATTCGGCATTTTCATTGCACGTTCAAGCGCTTGCTCACGAGTCATTTCAACTCCAACGTCAAGCATTTCTTGTTCAACTGTCTGAACTTCAACTGACTGATCATACATTTCATCTCGCGTGAACACATGCACATTGCCATACTTGTTATGAATAGCCTGCAACTTTTCAATCAATTCAACGATCTGCATAATTAACTCCTTTTTAAAGTTCAATTATTCATCACAACGATTCATTGCAATCATAAACATAATTGCACCAATATCACCATCTTCCCAATCAAGCTGATAAGTCTCAAACGGCTGCCAACCAATCTGAAGTGAATTGTGAGCACATTTCTTCAAACTATCAATACAATGATCAATTGCTTCATGCATCGTCTTGAAACCGTGACAATAACTCCATTCATCCTCATACGAAATCGTTCGATCATCAGGATCAAGAAAGAAACGAACCCAGCAATCTTCAGAACATTCATTCGTTATATTGTTAGCCTCCTTGTACTTGGAATCGAGATTAGCAATAATCACTTCAACGTTTTCAATCATGTTGTTCATTTGTGTGCTCCTGTTTGTTCCTTCAGTAACAATATAATACCACAGTTCGATGAAAAAGGCAACCAAATTCTTGCTTACTTTGTAAGATATTTGTTAGTGGTTACAAGCAGATGATGGCCAATCGAGGTTGAAATTGTCTTCTTGACGAACTGCACAAAATTGTTTTTCATGTTCATGATCCTTCTTGTCTTAAGTGCTATCATTGTACCCAGCAATATGTTCAAAGACAACTGGGGCTAAACACCAACGACTCACATTCACAAGAAACCTTCTAAAACAAAAGGGGAAAGTCTTTCGACCTTCCCCTTGTTTAATCAAGCAATATTACAGCTCGAGTGTTTCTGTTTCCCCAAGATGAACATAACGTTCAGCAATCTCTTGAGTACGACCTTCATTCCAGAAGTTACTGCCAATATATCCACATGTGCGTCTTGCGACGTTCATCTTCGTCTGATCCTCATTGCCACAATGACGGCAACGCCAAATATGCTTGCCATCTTTTTCAACAATCTGAATCTCATCAGAAGATCCACACACCTGACAATAGTCAGACTTGCAGTTTAGTTCAGCATACATGATGTGATCATAAATGTGTTTGATAACATCAAGCACTGCTGGAATGTTGTTTTGTAAATTAGCAGTTTCGATATAACTGATACAACCACCCTGACTCAATGCTTGGAATTCACTTTCAAGATCGAGCTTAGTGAAAGGATCAATACATTCACGAACATTTACGTGATACGAATTCGTAACATATCCGTGATCGGTTACTTCTTCAATCGTTCCAAACTCACGCTGATTAGCTTGAGCGAACTTATACGTTGTACTTTCAATAGGCGATCCATACAACGAATAACCAATATCTTCACGCTTCTTCCATTTGTCACAATAGTCATTCAACTTCTGCAAAATCTGAAGCGCTAACTGCTTTCCTTCACCACTAGTATGTGTCTGACCAATCAAAGCATAAACTGCTTCATATAAACCAGAGTACCCGAGACTTGCGGTGCTATAACCTCCAACAAGCAATTCATTGAAGTTGCCGTGTTTTGGCAATCGAGCTAACCCTCCATGCATCCAGTGCAATGGTGAAATCTCAACCCCAGTATTCAACAAACGAGCGTGTCGAGTCTGCAATACTTTGTGGCACAATTCAGCATATCGTTCCAACTTCTTCCAGAATGTTTCAATCAACACGTCTTTCTGTGATTGAATATCCCGTGGAACGAAATCAGTACTACCAGTTACCTCCCTAACCGCTTCTAAAGCAGCAAATGGAAGATTGATTGTTGCAACGCCCTGGTTGAAGCGACCATAGAAAATCAAATCACTTTCCAACTCAGCAGTAACGGTGTTACCCTTCTTGGTGATTGATTTGACTTTATGACGTTTGATCTTACCACTGACAATCTTATGATCAACAAAGATATCAGTTGGTTCAATCGTTCCTTCACTGTCATTGGTTAGATTTGCCCACAGCTGCGATACTGTTGCATTCTCACCATTAACAATATCAAGAACCTCGTTATTCTTCACCGTTAGCTGAGAACGCCACGGTGAAAGGAAACTACGACATCCCATACAAGGGAAACATGCTCCCTTAAATTCAAGCATCTTCTTTTCACTGATATAATCAGGAACAAGACGCTTTGATGTGCACTTAGCAGCAAGCTCTGTCAAGTACCAATACGGAGCATCTTCTGTAATGTTACTTGGCTCAAGCACGTAGATCAGTTTAGGGAACGCTGGTGTAATCCACTGGCCAGTTTCATTTTTGACCCCACGCATGCGCTGCTTAAGCACTTCTTCAATAATCATCGCAAGGTCATTCTTTTCCTGTTCATTCTTAGCTTCACCAAGATACATGAACATTGTGATAAATGGAGTTTGACCATTAGATGAATTCAGTGTCAAAATCTGATACTGAATTGTTTGTACCCCACGAGCAACCTCATCACGCACACGTTTTTCAACGTTCTTTTCAAGTGTTTCCACGTCAATGTAGTCACCGAGATCATCAATTAATTCCTTTCGAATTCGCTTACGAGAAACATCAACAAAAGGAGCAAGATGAGAATAACTCATCGTTTGGCCACCATACTGATTGCTAGCAATAATAGCAGCAATCTGGGTAGCAATGTTGCATGCGGTTGCGAAACTATGAGGACGTTCAATCATCGTACCATTGATTACGGTACCACTCTTGAAGATGTTTTCAAGGTCCACAAGGCAGCAGTTAAACTCGTGTTGAAGCATGTAGTCAAGATCCAAAAGACTACGTTTCTGACTATATCACATACCACTTATGGTGGTATCCACGCACTTCCAAACACAATCCAGTGTTTGTACTCTACTCACTTCCATCTTTTGATGTGTTTTCGATAGTCGATTGACTTTCTGAAGATGATTTTATGTGAACTACCACGATGCTATAGCATCTGTGGCTTCGTATCGATCTAATTCCAATTGCAAACAAAGCTAATATTGTCGACAACTAGGATCTCAACGTTATTTTTATAGATATGGGCGTTTCAACCACATCTTCAATTTTATTTACTACCTGTTTTCGTTCGTTTGCCACAATGCTAAAGCATTTGTGGTTTGCACTCACAACGAAACTATATCAATTACGGTAATACCCGATTTAACAAATATAGGATGTTTAATCCCTAAACAATAATCATGGATAGCTTTGTCAACAAAAGCTTGCGATACACCCAAAAGATTTTTTAATTCTTTGCGAGATATCACACTTCTGTCTTTCAGGAAAATTCGATATCGAAATCTTCCGTTTTGTTCTCCACTATTAGACCCTCGTTCCCTCACAGTTTTAGAAGTTACCAATCCTTGCTTTCTACAAAACTCTAGATCAGAATAACGTCTTCTATTGGCCTCTGATATATTGTTTAATCCCATGTCTCGAGCATGTTTATTGTTTTCATAAGTTGTACACCACTTGGATAAAGAGTTGTAGCAAGATAACCCTGAGAGTTTGGTTTAAGTTGTAAAAATCGGTTAGAGATGTGTGAGAAGATTTTTCCATCTTCATAAACATCATACTCATAATAGTTTTTATATTTCATCTTCAGCTTAGCACAGGATTGATATTAACATCCAACACAAATATGTTAATATTGTCCCCTGTCAGCACACTCATTAGCAACCATTTCCTGTTGTTACTATTCGTTGAGTGCACACCCAGCTATCCATAGCCGGTTCACGTGGTTATTCAAGATACATTACTGTATCAGGCCACAATACAATCATGGGCATGAATTGCACCTTTCTTATGTGCATCAACAATGTCCTTAGAAAGGAGGAGTCGCATCGAAATGTCCTTTGATACTTCTCCAGCGATATAGTCACGCTGTGTGCTTGCAACTGCATGATTCTTGTTGCTATTTTCGGTCTTCAGATATTCATTTTTGTCATCAATCAGCTTAAGGATTGACTCATTTGTTGCTTCTGATTGACGAATAAGCTCACGGGTTTTGCGGTAACGAATGTATTCACGTGCGACCTGTTCATTACCGGTTTTCATAAGCATGAATTCGACAAGATCCTGAATATCTTCGATCGTCATGCTTTCACGACGTTCTGCCTGCTCGTTAATAACATCAACGATCTTATTCAGATCTTCATCGCTAACGAAACCAGCCTTTCGAATTGCGTTCTTGATCTTGCGGGGATTAAATGACACTGATTTGCCATTACGTTTGATTACTTTCACTTTTGTTACTCTCCTTTGATTGATAAGGCACTTCGCTCTTACCAGCCAAGTTTAAAGTTGTGCTACCATTGTGGTAGCGTTGGACTAAGACATCCAGTTCGTTCAGTATACTTCATATGCATAATGAAGAGCAACTGAATTTTGAATTGGAAGACAATTACTTACAAAACAAAGAAAAAGCTACGAACGTATATTTTTCGTAGCTTTGTGATTTTTAAAGAAATTTGTATTATTGGGGATTTTCCAGCTGAGCCTTCATACTCACATAATGGTCAACCGAATGGACCAATTGGTCATCTACTTTAATTGTTCCGTCATTATTGATAATAATGCAATGATTAACACCATTACAAATGAACGTATACATTGGGGGATGATGTTGATGATCTGAATCTGGAAGCCAACCAGTTAATGATGTGATTGTTTGCATCAACTGATAACTTCGAATTGTTCCATTGATACGATCATCCTTTTCACTGAGAAAAGAGAATGGGTTATTTTTGAGATCATCAACGCTATTAACTGTTCGTTGCAGCGTTCGATAAACAATCAACACCGCCCCAGGATTCAATTGTCGAAGTCTAAGTTCGCAACTCTCTACAACAATTGTTTTTGCGGTTTTGCTGTCGTACTTGATTTGTGTATCGAACTGACTTTGGTAAAATTTCACTACGTTTTCAATTAACTCATTCATAACGCGGTAGGTAGTTAGTTAAAATCATGATTGATGATACTAATTGTTTAACCGATTGATCATCAGAGCAATCATTTAACTTGTTTACAATACGATACATTTTATCAAGCAAACGAATTCCAATATTATACATCTGTTTATTTGCGTGTGAACTACCACGATGCTAAAGCATCAGCGGCTTCGTGCTTCTTAGACAGCCCTTGGATCACAAGTTGAATGACTTCTTCCAGTGATCTAGAGGGGTTTATCTCCACACGCTTTTTAATATCGATTAAGAGCTTCTTAATCCTCTTTGGATCCCTACATTCCATAGGTACCATCTACATTTTATTTATACTTTACTTTTCCAAGCATTTCGTCCACGATGCTAAACCATCTGTGGTTTGCACTCTCAGTTGTTCAATATCAATAATGATCGTTCCGTTATTATTGACACGAATGCAATGATTGTTGTTGTTTTCATCAAGATAATAGAACATCGGCGAATGATACATTCTTTCTAGGTCACTGGACCAATTCATAACCTTAGCAACTTGGTCAGCTAAACGAACCGCTCGAATCGTTCCAACGATCTCATCTTCTTTTTGTGTAAGGAAACTAAATGGGTTGTCAACCACACTTTTCAAATCATTGACTGTATGTTGTAGCGATCGATAATGAATCACCACAACGTCGTCAAACACCCGCTGTAGCCTAATCGTCATTTCTCCAATAACGATTGTTTTTGCTGAGTTACTATTGAATGTGACTACCGCATTATATTGTCTGACATAATATTCAACGATTTGTTCGAGCAGTTTGTTACTAGTCATAGCGTGGCAAATAATTGATTAGAATATTGATTGATGACCCCAACTTTTGAACATTTTGATCACTATGATAACAAGATAAGTTTACCACTTTACGATACATGTCATCAACGGTTCGTATTCCTAAACAATACATCTGTTTATTCATGTATAGAACCGTCATATTAGCGACGATCGATAGTTGTTGGTGTAATTGATCAACGAACAATTGAGGATCGTTTATACACGTTCCTAGACGCGTTAAATCCAGCTGTTCGATCGCTTGTTCAATCGTTTGAATCATTCGAGCTCGATTATGTTTTGACAGAACAACATAACGGCCAACGACATCATTTAAGATTTGTTTCAAATTGAATTTCGTTGATGGCTTCAGTTTGTGGCCATTAGACAATTGTTCACACTTTTCTACACAATCCCCAAACTGTTCATATTCAAGTACAGAAACATCATCCTTATTGCCAACATTGGTTATGATTGTATACCCTGGTTTTGAGATACTGGATGGTGTGATGATTCCACCTCGTTTAATAGCAACGACAAATTCATCATGCTCAAAACATTGTTGGTAAAACACAACATTAAACGTGTTGTCATTAGATTGACTGAAATAATCTGAAGCGGTAATCATTGGTAGTAATTGACGAAGTAGTTTCGAAACTACTTAAATTCAGACAAACCATTCATCCAATGTAGGTTGAGATTCAGTTTTATTTTCAAATTTAATTGGCTGAATATCTTTAGGAAAACGATCATATACATCAAGATCTTCAGCATATTGATATGCAATTTCAAAGATCTTGATGCAATTGTCAAACTCTTCATCAGGGATCACCTTATACCCTCCTTTTCCTCTTGTGCCATACACATCATCAATACAACCAAATAAATGACACCATGCATTGCGTGCACTATGCATTTCAGGAATTGGGGGAAGGCGTAGATTCATATTTTCTTGATGATCCAGAACCCACTGACGAAGTTTTAATTGATTTTCTCGATTCACAATGTATTAATATAGTCTGTTAGTGAAGGAAGTCCACAACACACTTCTTGTTTATCAAAACGAAGATGTTCTGCAAGACACTTGTTGAATTTTGTACACATTATACACGAATTAATGTATTTTGTCATCTCATTCATACAAATGTCGTCATACTGTTGAAGTGAGTCAAAGTTGTGGAAATACTCCATTGCGTTTTCATCATACTTTGTGACTGCATATTGACCATATGGATTGATAAAGATATTACTAGACTGTTTACAGTCATATCTAGATTTCCATTGATTAATATTTGCTAGTTCGAAACTATAATTGCCTTGTTTATAAGCTTCAATAACATCGATCATATATTGTTGATAATCGGCGTTATTGACTGAATAATGTTTTTTAGATTGGACTGCAGGGTAGTATTGAAGAATTGATAATGACTTAATTTTATATGATTCCACCAAATCAAGAAAATCAGTCGGCTTTTGTTTGATGGTAGAAGGGAGACAAACCACTAATAAATTAATTCTTCGACTATAATCAGATTCCAAAGATGCTAAATTTTCTAGACATTGTTTTCCAACCTTTCCTCTTTCTTTATTCCAACTGACCGCTACTGGAACCCCTCGATCGATCATCTTTTTAACAACATCAGGTTTAGAAAAGTTGGTGACAACCCCAACATCGAAGACACTATATTGATTACACAGCTTCAATAATTGTTCAATGTAATCATCTTCAAGTAGCGTAATCTCCCCACCAAACACTTCAACGTTTAAATTGCATTGATAACGCTTTTTAATGTTCCACAAGCGATCATGAAGAACATCTAAATTTAGAATTGTCTTATCTTTGATAGAGGTGCCAAGATAACAGAATGGACAATTTCCATTACATTGATACGTTGGCATTACAGATACTGTTAATGTTTTTTCACGAGTCATTGTTGTTTGGCTTGAAGATATTCGAAAAACGCTTTCAAATGACAGAATGAACCAGAGTTATGAAACACTCGATTGCACATTCCAGGACAAATATTAAAAAATGGACAAGTGTGGCATGACTTCTTGTGAACTACCACGATGCTAAAGCATCTATGGCTTCGTATCGACCTTAATCCAATTATCCAACAAAGCTAACATTATTGCAAATTAGGATCTCAACGTTATTTTTATAGATACGGACGTTCCAGCCACATCTTTGATTTTATTTAGTACCCTTTTTCGTTCGTTTACCACGATGCTATAGCATCTGTGGTTTGCACTCACAGTTGTTTTATATCAATTGTGCACAATCTTTTCGAAGCGTGATCTCTCCACCAGTCAATACACAATTATCAGCAGTACAAGCTTGATTTTCAAGTAGTTGAAATACTTGTTGTGTTGTCAAATCTGTTGCAACATTATTCTCTTCTAGTTCACGTTTAAAATCACCAATTGCACAATGTAAACAGTGGTTATTACACAAATAGCCTACTTTGATATCAGCTGTCGACGTCATTGAATATCATCTTTAATCAACACGGTATTAATAATCATATAACAAACATCAATCATATATTCACAACGACTGTACACTTCACTAATGAAACTACAGCATGTATCAATCATATATTCTCCTTTGATTTCATTAAACTATACCACAAGGTTGTAGTTGTATGCAACAAATAAGAGAGGTTGAACCTCTCTTAATAGTTACCCCAACAGATATTGGTATATTGATTTCATTCCTGGACACCCTGTATGATCATGCTTTAGCTGAAAACAATCGCCATTGCAATATTGGTAGTAATTGCATATCAAACAGTTGTTGTTCCTGAGTTGCTCTTGTTTGATAAGTTTATTGTCCACCCACTGAATTGCGTTGATGTTGTTAGGGGCATAACAAGCAGTGTTAGGGCATCCGCCAATTGATCCATCTGGATTAATAGTATACACAGTTTGCATGCATTTACGAGCTCGACACCCCAACATCTCGCCTTTAATACTCTGCTCAACCCCTTCGAAAATTGGAAACCGCAAATGCTGATATTCAGGCAATTTGCTGGTTTTAAACGCTTCAAATAACCACTGATCAATTTGTTTGTTGGTCGGAATCAGTGGGATCATATTTTTATTGACCAATATTGTCTGATTAACTGCGCGACCAGTATGAGTCAATCTCTCAAAATTAATTTGAGTAATTCCAAACTCAATCAAGTAATCAAATATAACTTCAGGCGTATATTCATTAATCAAAGCACTAGTCAAACAAATTGTGGGTTGGACAATGATTCCATTATTAGTTAATGTTCGAACATTATCTTCCCATTGAGTTAGTTGATGATTGGATTTGAAACGAATTACAGGATCCCAACTAGTCTGAATCATGCTGATTGATCGGCCACAATATGGTTGCATCAAGTTGAATAACTCAATGTGTTTATCATTTAACGCATATACCAGATTAGTTGTGATCGACCAATAAACATTTGATGCACATGTTCGTGTAACAACATCAAGCAAAACTTCAGGAGCCATTAAACATGGTTCACCTCCAAATAGTTGACAGTTTATATCATCTTCAGCATGATTGTGAACAAAATCATTGATCCACTGAACTGACCTATTGATAATACCATCTTCCATGGTATCATGGTTATGCATCATTTCATTAAAACAGTGATCACATTTCAGATTACACTTATTGGTTAATTTCAAGTATATCGTATAGTTCATTTAATTTTCTTCACAATTAACAGCACACCTAGCACATTGTTTATAATGTGTACACATATAACACTTTAACTGATTTTTCTGTTCTTTCTGTAGTATTATATTTCTCTGATATGCCTGATAAAAGGGACCTTGGTTGATGTTGCCTATTATTGGTGAATTGGGTAAAACGCAATGAGTAATTGTTTGATCCTCCCAAAACACTAATTGAGTTTTAGAGCACAGATCTAAAACGGGATAAATGTCAACGTAGTATTGGCTGTTTACATTTTGTAGATATCTCTTCGCTGTGTGTTCATCAAGTTGACATTTATTAATACTAAAATGTTGATGCACGCCACTAATCAACTCATCGTAGACATAATCATGCTTAGCATGTACATTGTTTGTCACAAAAACAGTATTATATTGTTTAAAAATATCATATAATTGATTATTATACTGTTTATCAAAAAAGACACATACGGAAAGAATTTCTCCAATATGTGTCTTTTCAAATTGTTTTAAAAACGTTTTTAATGAGTCGATTTGAGCCGGCTGATATATCGATTTTTGTTGAAATATTTTAAAATACGTTATTGGCATTCATTGTTCATTAAATTCGCAACCTTTTGATATAAGGTAATCGTGAATTTCTTTTTTCCAGCATATATTAAAATCAACGCAACCTTTGTAGCACACCAAACTGCAACATTTAAAATATTTACACGTCCAGCACGTGTGAGAAAATGTATATTTTGATCGACGGGCTATGTAATCATCTGTACAGTATCCTATTTTGTTAGATGAAATATAAATTTCACCACAACGATATTCCGTCAGCTTTCCTAGTTTTAAATTGGTTTTTAGCTGTTGTACATCTTTGATGTTTGGATAATTGTTGATCAAATGTTTGAAAAAAACTACACACTGCTCAACAGAAGGAGCCCACTCATCCTTGCTGCCCAACCACAACGACATATCAATATATTCGCCCAATTGTATTTTAACTCTGGGGTTACTATACAGTTCAATAAAAGTATCAAAATTCTCACCGTGATTCATGATGGAATTGATATTTTTATTATGGTTGGTCATTATAACGTTAACGTTATATGTCTTGTCCTGTGACAAGAGATCATATACGTTATTCAACACTTTACCAACCATGTATGGCTTGGTGTAACGACCAACAAGATCAAATGACAAATCCAGTTTAATGTTATGTTTTTTTATTAGAGCATAAACTTCATTTGGTTTATCAAATAAAAAGTTGGATATTATTTGGAATTGACAGTTGGGCCCAACAAGTGGGCGCAATTGAGTGAAAAAATCGTCGTAAATGGAAATATCGATTTTTGGTAGAAAAATTTCACCACCAATTAACGTTAAACCAAATTTACCATCTTTTCTCATCAAGGGTAAACATTTACGTACCTTTTCAATATAATCAAAAAGGGTTTTGTGGTTATACTGAACCAGTGCTTTTGAATGCTCTGCGTTAGTAATACAGAACTTACATTTCATATTACAGTCATCAAAAGCATATATCAGGATACTATTAAACGGTTCTGGATGTTGGGCAAGAATAGCTATTTGTTCTTGCTCAACATTAGGCCAACTATTAATACTGTATAGTGGTATAATTTTCATTGTAATTTTTGTTCGATATATGACAACACATCGCGATCCACACAATAATTTTCGATGGGCAGATTGTCACTACAATGCATATTGCAAATCCCAAAATAGTTGCATGAGTGACACCCACGTGCCTTCATTAGTTTATAGCCATAATCGTGGTTATGACATTTCAAACATACTTCATGAATCCAATCGTTAGTGAATTCAATATTCACGCGATTGCACATATGATTACTTTTAGCTTTTTTGTTTTGCAAGCTACTAACGTAATTGTAGCACAGTTTGGGGTAGTTGTCAAACAAGTACTTTACAAATTCACCATATTGCGGTCTTGTCGTAGCGTACTTTTCGATATGGCAAAAGTCATTATACTCACTAACAAAGCATGGATAATTGTCGTATATTCTCATGAAATGGGAATAATACGGTTCTTTTTTATCATAGATTGTTTGAATCGCAGTTTTGGTGGCTATTGTGTTAACGCTAACCTCGATACCATTTTGAATCAGTGTGTCGACGTTATTATACCACAGATTAATTTGAAACTGTTTAGTAAATCTACCATCCAAATCGAAAGACGTAATAATCGATTTGTCTTTTCTTCTATTAATAAAGTCAACGACTCGATGAATTTTTCTTGTGATTAAGTTGGATATTATACACAGTTCACATTCGATCGAATGGTCGTCACATAAGTTTTCAATTCGAGTTACAAAATTTTCAATGAAATTCACTTGTTCATCTGTTAACTTATCCATGAACAATTCACCACCTTGTAGGTGAAAATAAAGACTTTTACAATCATTTTCATTTACAATTTTGTGAATATAATCGTAATATTTGTCAAATCGAGTGGGGTCGAATTTACTACGGTTTTTAACCGTTTCACAAAATTGACAGTTTAAATTGCAATCTGTGAAAGGAACAATATCTAGAGATATTTTATTTTGAATAATATTAGCTCGAATAGGAATTATCATAATTAAATCTTTCGTCTATTCAATTCATTATATATTAGTTTTTTCCAGCACACATTCATGCCTGCCATCGCTCTATAACAAATTTTCGAACAATATGCATAGTGATCGCAGGTTAAACAATGCATTTCGTTAATAAACTGTTTTTTGTATTCGAAAACAGGCTTATCGTTTAGAGTACTGTAGCACTCATGAACACCTCGTTGTGTAATGTAAATTTCATTACATCTTTTGTCTTCTTTTTCGATGTGCTGTTGACTAATGAAATTGGATATTTTTGGATATTTGTCAAGTAAGTGCAAATAAAAATCAGCCAATTGTTGGGAATTGTTTGAATATTCTGGAACGTTTTTTTTTGGCAGATAATCCCCTATAACAATACTACACAAAGGATCATTATACAAACGCTCAAATGCTTCATAATTTTGTCCCTTGTTCATAATTGCTTCAATATTTGGTTTATGGGCCGTTATACAAACACTCAAAGACTGCTGATTTCCTATAGGCCTCGTTTTAAAAAAATCGATGTTACTCAATACTCGAGGGATCATATATGGTTTGGTGTATCGACCAACCAAATCAAACGACGCATTGATGTATACATTATGCTTTTTAAGCAATTTGTATACGCGTTCAGCATCTTTGAATAAGAAATTCGAGAACGTGTATAGTCTAGCCTTAGAATAAGGCTTAATTAAATGGTTGACCTTTTCAAAAAAAACGTCATAAACATCGTAATTGTATTTGTCTTGGAACAGCTCTCCACCTAGCACAGAGATTCCAAAATCACCATCTTCTACCATACACGGCAAGCACTGCTCAATGTCTTTGACCATTGATAGTATTTTTTGCTCATCAAAGTGGTATTCGTGTTGGTCATTATTGTTGCAGTTGCCACAAAATTTACACTGAAGATTGCAATCTTGAAACAGTTCAACCATAATGCTATTGGCTTTGTGGTTATATTGTTTCAAAATGGGGATAATGTTAATTTTTTGAGTTTTCATTTTCTAGAAAATTATACACTTCATGAAGATAGCAAGTTTTGGAATTATAAAATAAACGATTGCACGTGCCATTACAATATGACATATGCCGACAAGTTGGACATTGTTTATTGCTTATAAAAGATTGACGAACCTTTTCCATATCACAACATTCCCAATATATTTGTGATGATATTGCGACTCCATGCATGCAGTGTGGGGTTGCATTGTGTGTGTTATAAGATTGTATTAAGGACTCTATAATAGATAGATTTGGGTATTTTTTAATGCAATATTTGAAAAAGTTAATTATTTGTTGATCGTTTGGTAAAAACGCATCTGTTATTGTAGATGATCGTTTGACAATCCCTTCTTCAGGCAACAGTGTTTCTGGGTCGTAATAATCAATGGATATATTATAGGAATTATACAAAGAATCCCATTCCTCATGAAGATCATTAGTTTCAGATGTCACAATGTCAATTAGTTGTGTTGTTAATATGGTTGCTATTGACACTGGAATGTTATTGTTTTGCAATTCGTCTACATTTTGTTTAAAAATGTCTTTTTGCCGTTGCTTTGTAAAACGACCATAAAAATCATAACTACATCTGAATTTTAAGTTCCATTTTTTTGCAAGACTAACAACGCGGTGTACATTGTGATATACTGCATTTGTGCTAATATCGATATAGTATTGAATATTACGTTTTATGCACTGGTTGCTGATTTGATGAAAAAAGTTATCATACTGTTCAAAAACGTCGTCGCCAAATTTGTCCTGAAAAAGTTCACCACCAAATATTTTAAAATATACACATTTTGGGCACACATGGTCTAATACACTAATAATGTTTTCCAATCGTCGTTGTAACCCATTATAAGAAAACTTTTCAAGCTGACGATAACGATCTCCGCAAAACTGACAACGCAAATTGCAGTCAGTGAATAGGGATACTATAATTTCAATACTATCTTGAGGCTTACGATTATTAGCAGTAATGTAATTGATGGGAATTATTTTTTGTTGTGTTTTAGAACATTTTTTATCCAACATTCTTTAATATCCTGTTTTGAAAGCTCACACCAACATTGCTTGCCGCAATATGCGTTATATTCACAATATAAGCATCCTAACATATTATAGCATTTTGTCATATTGTTAATCTTGCTTTCATTGTCACACCGTCGGTATTTGATAATATTGCTGTCAATTCCAATACAATCAACACAGTCAAAATCAACATGTTGATTTTGAGTTATCGAAACAAGCTTTCGTACTAGTGTTGTGTCTGGATATTCACTCCACAAATAATTGACAAATTGTTCCATCAATGTTGGTGGAACTTGATATATGTTATTGCCAGTATTTTGCCATATAACAAAATCACAACTGAAATTTTGATAAAGATTGTACCATAACTTCACCAACGGATTTGATTTTTTGAATATAGCATCAATATTGAGCTTGTGGGCAACGGTATCAATTGTCACTATAAAACCGAGTGATTTTAATAGAAAAACATTTTTGTAAAAAATATCAACTTGTTCTTTTGTTTGAAATCTACCTTGAAAATCAAACGATGTATTAATAACTATATCTTTATGATTTTGAAGAAAGGACGCCAGTCTGTCAATTTTTTTAACTATCAGATGTGTGGTTATCTGATAGTTAGCTGTTTTGTGATATTGATTGATTAACTGTTTGATCCTACAGATAGCTTCACATATTAAAGCAAATGTGTCACCATCGTATCTGTCTTGGAATAGCTCCGTGCCAGTAATATTAATGAATAGATGATTTTGTTTATTAGCTTGCAACACTAATTCAAAATTGTGAAGGCAGTTGTCGATACGTTGTTTGATGTTGTCTCGTGGCAGATTAATATTCGGACAGAAAGGGCAATTTAAATCACATTGATCAAATACCAATTCAATAGCAATATTTTTAATCTTATTTGATGACAGTGAGGGAGTCATCAAAATTTGGCGTTTGTCTAGATACCCAACTTTCATAATAATCAAAAAAGTTTCTAATATAACATTCACTATTCGTGCTAAATTCACGAAAACATGTTTGTCCACAATAGTGCCAATGCTTACAGTTTAAACATTGTTTATTAATAATGGTTTGTTGATAGCATTGATGCCTATTACAACAATGCATTTTAATTGTTTGTGGGGTAATAATTATTCCATGAGAACATGTTCTGGATTTGGATTTTGTCAGATATCTATTAATCAAATACTGAACATTGATTATTTTTGGATAATGTTCAAGACAAAAAGCAAATAAAGTAAAAAGATCCTGTTCAGTTACTTCCCACAACGTACCCTTCCCATTTTCAAGAAAATTAAACTCTACTAAATTTGCAGAATATATTGATTTCCAATGTGGATCATCATTCAGTATTGATTCGATGTTTGGTTTGTGGGATATTATTTCAACTATTGGCTTTTTATCGAGTATTTCATTTAGTTTATTGAGATTATTGTGCCACAATAGCAGTTGGTTGGAAGATTTAAATCTTCCAACCAAATCATACGATAAACACACCTTGTCTAAATCTTTGATAATGCCAATAACATCATCATTAATAAACATTGCGTTTGTGGTTACTGATATGGTTGAAGATATCTTTCTGCGCTCTAATATGGTTTTGATACTATCAAAAAAATTTTTTAATTGTTTCCAATATGACCTTTGAAATTTGGATTGGAAAAGTTCGCCTCCAATAACTGATACACTGATGTGTGGAGCAAAGTTGTGTGCTGCTATAACATTTTCAAAGTCGTTTAACACTTTGTTAATGTTGTTTGTAGTCATTTTAACATCGTTGTAGCAGCTGTGTCTTTGAAAACAAAAATCACACTTCATATTACACTCGCCAAATAATGATATCATTATTTGGCTTCTCATATTATTTGTGTCATCATACTGATTTATAAAGTTGATCATATATTTTTTGATAGATTAGTCGATCAAAGCAATTATACTGTATTTGATCAGTTGTGTCTATTTTATAAACACCAGCGGTACTACAGCACGTGTAAAAAGGACAAGTTAGACAATATTTGTTATTGTAGTTTCGTTCTCTATTAGTCAAATCCCGAAATCTTACTTTTTTGTCAACAATTGACAATGAGTGGATTACACCGCGATAGTGATTAATAGAATCGTGATGCAGGATCCTATGTCGCATATTGCTGAACTCAGTTAGATTGGGATATTTGTCAATCAGTTGATAATACACTTTGTGGTATAATTTTGGCTCAACGTACAATGGAGATGATGTTAGACAATTATTGTAAAACATAAACGTAGACATGTTAATATCATCATCATACATGCGATGAAAATTGTGTTTGAGCGAATTATCAACAGTGTCCATTAACACGTCAATGTTTTGTTTGTGAAGAACAGTAGCCACATTGAACTTGATGTTTTTTTCTCTGAGAGTGTATACATTCTTTATAAAAGTCTCAACTTGCCAAGGTTTGGTGTATCTGCCTACAAAGTCATAACTAGTTTGAATATAAGCATCATGGTCTAACGTTAGTTGAATTAAACGGTCAATATTCCGATAGACCAAATTGCTCACAATAGTGATTTGCAGTGTTTTGCCAAATTCTTTTTTTAATCGTTCAAAAAAAGAATTATAATGCTTGATATATTCATCACTAATTCTATCCTGGAATAACTCTCCACCCATCAAAGATAATTTGATCAAATCATAGTCGTGTGATGACAAAATTGTTTTAATTATTTTAAGTGCCCGATTAAAATAATTGTTGATGTAGTTTAATTCATATATTTTGTTGGTTTCATGAATTCGATTTCGTCGGTGACGTTCATGGCAAAACGAACATTTTAAATTACATCCTAGAAAGGGTTTAATATCACACAAAAGAATATTATTCACCTATAGACCACCTCTGCAGTGCCTCAAAATTTTTATCTGCATATCTTCTGTATATTTCAAATAAAACCATCAAATTGATGATTGGTTTTTCACTATACGAAAAAACAACATCTCCATAATAATGATCACGAATGCCCAGTTGATAATCAATGATGGATATAGCATCAGTCTTTTTCAATTGTAGCAATAATTGAACATAGCTATCGTTATTCAAAATATCAGAATCGGGCAGTGATAGCCAACTAGACTTTTTGGAGTTTTTATTAATCCAATTCACAAAATCTAAAATTTTTGGCACCAAAACATCATACTCGTAATTTTGAAATTCGTGTAGTAACGTATTATCAAAACACTTTTTCACAATATCAACCGATGGATTTGTTATATCATCACACAATGGTTTGTTCTCAATAACAAAAACATTGTTCAAAACAATATTAATCAATTCATATATGGTGTCCTGACAATGCCTAAGAATACATTTACGAAAGATGTCAATAAGATTTTGGTTATACTTTTGTTGTCCACATAATAATGAAGCTATTTTGTACTGGTTACTCAAGCTCATACAACACACTTTATTAAATGAAGCATCACGACACACATGGTTTTGCTCAAACTTTGCATTAAATGGTGCAAAGTCTTCGATACAAATCCATTTATTGTTAGACGATTTGATAAAGTTGTTATTAATGTTATATGAATCTATAGATGTTTTATACAAAATGTATGCGTCATAATTATTACAATACGGCAAATGTTGTTTAATGTAGGCGATAATCAGGTTTGTATAACCTGCTGGTGAGCAGTAAACATGATAATGTTTACAATGTTTGCTAATATCATATAATCTGTATAGATCATCAATCGACACATCACCATTGATAATTTCATGATATCCATTTGCAGCTTCAACAAATGGATGTGCGATTAGACTATTGTAAAGATGAAACATATTTTCTGACATTATCCATAGAAGTTTGCACCGTCGAACAATGTTCACTCAGTGCGTTGTGATTAAGAATACTCAAGTTTGATTTTGTAATGGGGCATGTGTTGCAAAAATCAACACAATCACACATGGCACATTGCGGACAGACCAAAGCTCTCGATGTTATAACGGTGCTTGGATTAAACATCTCCACACACGTTTTTTGTTGGCCCATATTATCAAAACGCAATATGCGTTTTTGACAATCTTTTACTCCAAAAGAACAGTACTGTTCTTTTGGAGTATTTGTAATTAATCGATACAATTGACGAGAATTTATTTCATATTGATACAACCCATTGGTGATAATGTTTGAATATATCTTCAACATATCACTATAAGGAAATGCTTTGTTATTCCTTCCGCCAACACGTGCACGTTGCAAAGAGCATGTTGTTTCTAATTTTTTTGCCAACAAGCAATGATCTAGTGCAGTACAGCAATTATCATGATCAACAACACCAATAAATGATGGAGTTTTGTTAACAACGTCCTTAAAGGTTGACATTATCTTCACAAACATTGATTCACCAAACACTGTTCCATCAAGCAATACTCGTTTGTTGCCATATTGAAAGCTGGTGCATATATTATATCTTTTAACGACATCATACCATTTGGTTTGATTTTTATACCAACTCCACAAATTGGACGTAATTGACAGTTCCGTATCCAGGTTGTGTTGATCGACATAATCTGAAATTTTTGTAAAAATAAGGGGGGAGATTGTTAAAGGATCTCCCCCCTCAATATTAATTTCTATGGGATTATATCGTTTTATAAGACCAATAACAAACTCTGATGTTAGTGTGTTGGGTTTAAGATTTGATGCACTACAAAATTTGCATCCGAAATTACATTTATTTGTAATCTGAACGATTATTGTGGGTCTTATCATTTTCTTATACATACGTTATGATGAGCCATCATAACGTCTCAACATATTTCGAAATGTGAACTACCACGATGCTAAAGCATCTGTGGCTTCGTTTCGATCTAATTCC
>ERZ791608.474-NODE-474-length-19688-cov-8.851780_pt1 | contig 19688 bp, 16 predicted proteins | sample MGYA00510276_ERZ791608 | MGnify/ENA primary metagenome ERZ791608 (study PRJEB30046, sample SAMN00791908) | human gut metagenome | study: EMG produced TPA metagenomics assembly of the A metagenome-wide association study of gut microbiota in type 2...
TCAAATGTGATTTTGTATCATCATGAACATGCCGATGGAACTGGTCCTTTTCAAAAAAAGTGGAATGAAACCCCATTGCCTGCAAGAATTATTCATCTTGCAGATACCGTTGATATCATAGGAAATAGTATTAAATCTGATGATAATAGATGGGATTTTATATGTCAGTATCTTTCCCAAAAAAAGGATAGTCTATTTGATTCAGAATGTGTTAATGCTTTTCTTCATGTATTCACAAAAGAATCCTATATGTGTTTAAGTGATGATTCTTTTGAAACGAAGCTATGGGAAATTATTCCAAGAGAAAAAATGGTTTTTGATTGGGAAATGTGTAAAAATGTTGCGGATTTCTTTGCAAAGATTGTAGATTATAAATCTTCTTTTACAAGCAGGCATTCTATAGGAGTAGCTGAAAAAGCCTCCCTGCTTGCCAAATATATGGGATATGATTCAATCACGGTACAGAAAATGTATTTGGCTGGTGCACTGCATGATATAGGAAAAATGGCGGTAGGCAATGAAATTCTGGAAAAACCGGATAAGCTTACGGATGATGAATTTTCTACAATGAAAAATCATGCTGGTTATACATACCTTATATTATCGGAGGTTAATGATTTTGAAGAAATACGAGATTGGGCGGCTTTCCATCATGAAAAATTAAATGGAAAAGGGTATCCTTTTGGAAAAACCGCTGATGAATTAAATGAGCAGGAACGTATGATGGCATGTGTTGATATTTATCAGGCTCTTACGGAAGACAGACCTTATAAAGAGGGATTGTCCCATGAAAAAACATGTGATATTCTTGATGACATGGCACATAAAGGTTTTATTGATTCAGATATTTCAAAGACAATTAGAGAATGTTTTGGAAGAACCTGATGCCATATATGAAAACAGAGGGTGTTTCAGACAATAGTATTTTCAGTTATGTACTAGTATGACTCTTACGAGGAAACACCGGCACGACATTCCAGATTACATCATGTTCGATCGGAGAGGTAACTGTAGAAAAAATTGGTAAAAGTGCTGTATTTTTCGGGGGGGGGGGTACAACATTTTATGTGAAAAATAGAATAATAAAATTGTTCCTGAAATTTATTGACTTTGAGAAAAAAATTTGATATATAAGAGTCGAATAATGGAGAAAGGAAATAGCAAACTATGCCGTCAAAGAAAAATATGATGAAAAAGAACTTGGAAAATTTGCATCTGAAGGAAAGGATAAACTATGGCTACAGAAAAGTCATTATTATGATGTTAGTCTCAGGTCTGTTTTCTATTGTGGTTATAGGTATGCTATTTTCCAATACGATGCATTATGTACAAAATGTTACTGTTGCAGACCGGGCGGTGAAAACCTGCAGGATAAATGTTAACTCAGCAGCGAGAAATATCAGGGAAATGGCACTAGAAAATGATGCATCCTCTTATGACGGTTATGAGCAGACGGTAGAAAGACTGCTTGCAGAAGTTAATACCCAACTGAAAAATTTAAAGAAATCCGGAGTTGTTCCGGATGCGGATTATGAAGAATACGCATCTGCCCTTACAGACTGGGGAAACATTGGTTATTCCATCATGAAAGAAATCAAAAGCGGTGACAAGGATAAGGCAGTTGATTCCATTCTGAATGATTGTACCCCGGCATTAAATAAAGCCGTAAAAATTGCAATAAGATTAGATGAAATGACCGATGAGGTAAGCAGCCAGGCAGTCAGAATTACGGTTATTTTTGCAGTGGCAGGAATTGTGTGTATTATTATTTGTCTGGTTTTGGCATGGAAACTGACAATAAAAACAGGCAAAAAAGTACTTGAGTCAATTTTAGTACCATTACGTGAAGTGGAAGCCGTTGCAAAGGAATTAACAGATGGAAACCTGCATAGCACGCTGGACTACCGTTCGGATGATGAGATTGGAAGACTGGCACACAGTATGCGTAAATCCATCCGTATTCTGGGAAGCTATGTAGATGATATTGGACGTGCAATGAAGATGTTTGCAGAAGGAAATTTTGATGTGCAGCCGGAAGTAGAGTGGAAAGGGGATTTCGTTGGAATTCTAAACTCCTTTATGTTGTTTGAAGAAAGCATGGCAGAGACAATAAAGGGAATCCAACATGTTTCAGATGAAGTTTCGGGTGCCGCAGATCAGGTAGCATCAAGTTCCAATGAACTTGCGGATGGAGCAACAAATCAGGCAGCAGTTGTAGAAGAACTGACCGCAACAGTCGCAGGTGTTTCTGAACAGGTAGGAAAAAATTCACAATCCGCAAAAGAAATCAGTGGAAGAGTAGACGAACTTGGAAATGCCATTCTGGAAAGCAATGGTAAAATGAGGGATATGGTTGATTCCATGAATGAGATCAATGGGGCATCAAAAGAGATTGACAAGATCATTGCAACAATCAATGAAATTGCGTCCCAGACGAATCTGCTTGCATTGAATGCTTCCATTGAGGCTGCAAGAGCAGGGGAGGCAGGAAAGGGATTTGCGGTTGTAGCGAATCAGGTAAATGTGCTGGCAGACCAGAGTGCCCAGGCAGCAAAGGAATCCGCAACATTGATTGAAACCTCTGTGAAAGCCGTGGAAAAGGGTATGGTGATTGCAGGGCAGACGGCATCACAATTGCAGGAGGTCGCTGAGAATTCCCAGATCATTACAAAAGAAGTCACAAATATTGCAGAAACGTTAGAGACACAGACAACAGAAATCCAACAGATTAATGATGGAATTGAACAGATCAATGATGTCGTACAGACGAATTCGGCAACATCCGAAGAATGTGCAGCAGCCAGTCAGGAGATGAGCAGTGAAGCGGAAAATCTGCGTGAAATGATCCGGAAATTCAAAGTTGCAGAAAATAGAAATTAAAAACGGTGCAAAAAATTATTGATGATGAATTTACATATAAATTTGTCGCAGGCAGGAACTATAATTTGACTCGTGACATATATAAATCCGGGAAAAGGATGCAATGAGGAAATGTGCGTTATTGGTTTTAAACTGATAATGCACATTTTTAAAATATATGAACAGTAATATCATCGCAAAAAAGCATAAAAGTAGAAAAAGTTAAAAATATCGTGGATATAGTGATAGAATTGTTGAAAAAAGTAAGTTAAAATACAGGAAAACAACAAGTGTAAAGGGGAAATTTTATGGAATATTCAGCAATTTTTCATGATATGGATAAGAGGTTTAGCTATGCGGTTGATAAGGATTTATTTGTGATACGCGTGCAGGTAAAAAAGGATGATATGAAAGAGGTAATCCTTCACTATGAGGACAAGTATATACCTATGGAGCGTAAGGATACCAGAAAGACAGTTCCGATGAAGAAGGTTGCTGTCTCACAGTTTCATGATTATTATGAAGCACAGATAAAGATGCATTTGATCTGTCTGCGTTACTTTTTCGAATTTACGGACACGCAGGGAGAAAAGGTATATTATGGAAATTATGAGTTTGATAAGGAATGCATTACAAACAGGGACAGAATGTTTGACTGTCCGCAGAACCTCCGGGAGGAAGAGATGTTTGAGGTGCCGGAATGGGCAGCAAACAAGGTCGTGTATCAGATTTTCCCATCCCGTTTTGCAGCAACGGAGCCGGTAGAAAAAGAACTGTGGTATAAAGCACCGATTACTCCTATGGATGATCTGCATGGAAATCTCAGGGGAATCATTGAGCATATGGATGATATTCAGAATCTGGGAATCGATGTGTTGTATATGACACCTATCTTTCAATCAAATTCGTGCCATAAGTATGATACCACGGATTACTACAAGATTGACCCATCCTTTGGAACAACAGAGGATCTCAAAGAGCTGGTACAAAAAGCGCATGAGCGTGGTCTGAAGGTAGTCCTGGATGCGGTATACAATCATACGGGAAGGGAATTTTTTGCGTTTGCGGATATTCTGGAAAATGGCGAAAAATCCAAATACCGGGACTGGTATTTTATTGACGGATTCCCACTTAAAAGCGAATGGGGAGAGATCCCAAACTTCAAATGTTTTGGTTATTATGGCGGAATGCCAAAGTTAAACCTGAAAAATCCTGAAGTTGAAAAATACATTACGGATGTTGCATGCTACTGGATTAAGGAATGCGATATTGACGGATGGAGACTGGATGTAGGGGACGAAATCAGCCATTTCTTCTGGAAGAATTTCAGAAAGGCAGTCAAGGCAGTAAAGAAAGATCTGCTGATCATTGGGGAAATCTGGCATTATGCTGGAGATTTCCTTGAGGGGGATGAATGGGATACGGTCATGAATTATCCATTTTACCTGAACCTGATTGATCTGCTTGCAGACGAAAAAATTACGGTCAGCCAGTTCGTACAAAATCTTGGATATTTGAAGGGACGCTTAAACAAAAACTGTTATCCCCTTATGTGGAATCTGATCGACAGCCATGATACCGCAAGATTTTTACATCTGTGTAACGACAATAAGAAAAAGCAGCATCTGGCAGCCGCTTTTCAGTTGTTATTGCCGGGAATGCCTATGATTTATTATGGAGATGAGTATGCGATGCCGGGAGCAAACGATCCGGACTGCAGACGGGGCATGTACTGGGACGAAGAATACCAGGACAAAGAGATGTATGAATGGTACAAGCAGCTGATTCGGGTCCGGAAAAGCCATGCATGCATTGTGGAAGGCGAACTGGCTGGGATCGTCACAGAAGATGAGGAAGGGACAGTTGTCCTGATCAGAAAAAATGGCGAGGAGACCATTGCCATGATTTTCAACTGCAGCAGCAGTGCAAAAAAATTTAATGAGTACACCGAGAAGTACAATCTGCTTACCGAAAACACCTTTGATGGAAAGGTAGAGGGGTTTGATGCTGCGGTAATCGTGCTTTAAGAAGCCTTACGGCAGATGGTTTCCCGGGAGTTTGTCTGTGGGAAGAAGAGGGAAAGCACCAGTATTTCCGGTCATGTAAAGTACGGAGGATGATATGATGAATGTAAAAAAGAAGGATGGAAAACGGTTTGGGGCAATCGTACTTAGCCTGATGTTATTGCTCTCCCTGGTGTTTCCATATCCTGTGATGGCAGACCAGACGGCGGCAGACCAGACGGCGGCAGCTTCCGTTTATACCATTCACAAGACAGGTGATGATAAGGAAAATTTTGTGATTGTTATCATGGGTGAGGGCTATACCCGGGAACAACAGGAACAATTTTTAAAGGATGCAACGGCAAAAGCACAGGGGCTGCTAAAGTGGTCCCCTTATAAAGAGTATTCCGACAGGATCAATATTTATGCAGTACAGACGGTATCCAATGAAACTGGTGTGGGCGTGATGTATGGGGAGTCGAACCCGGACACATATTTTCATGTGCAGGCATTCGGAAAATCCTGCTATTTTACAAAGGACGGGGAAGATAAAGCCAGGGCACTGAGGGCAGAGCTGGAGAGCAGATATCTGGATACCGGTGCAGCCGTTGGAACCATCCATATCATTTGTAATACGTCTGCGAATATTGGATCTTCTTCCAATGCACTCTTTTCTTTTTCCGCAAATTCGAATGAGAATGCGCAGGGGGATGTCATGACCCATGAAATTTCCCACAGCATCGGAAGATTAGGCGATGAGTACGATAAAAAGATGCAGGGAGAAAATATTTCCGATACCTCGGACCCGGATAAGATTAAATGGCATAAGATGCTGGGATTCCGTGGAATCGGAATAACGGCAGCAGGAACAGAAACGGTATTTGCACCGAGCCGCGTCTGCATGATGCGGGATCTTGGAAATCCGTTCTGTGAAGTGTGTAAGATGGAACTGGCGCGGAGATTAAATAACCGTGATTATGTCAGCAGGCAGGCATCTGTTTATGTGTGCGATCCTGAAATTACAATTCCACATACCAGGACAGGAACACTTGACAGGGATAGTGACCAATACCGGATCGATGAGACAAATATCACAAAAGCAAATGGAAAGGATCTGGAATTCCGTACAGTCGTACAAAATATAGTGGATGCCGAACAGCATTTGAAGATTACTTTCCGCATTATTGGAGCAGACCATACAGTCAAATATGAAAAAGAAGAAACATATACCGTTCCGCCACACAGTAACTGGTATGATCCGGATGCTGCCAGAGAGTCCCTTTCTGTCACACTTCCTGCGGTAACTGGTCTGGTTTCCGGGGACAGACTGGAAGGAAAGATCATAGATGAGGATACTGGGAAAATTCTGGCTGACAATCAGACGGCAGGACAGGCGTGGAGTACCGTAACCATTCGTTATATGCTGCAAAACGAAGACGGGATCGAAACAACAGTGCCTGATACGGCACCCGCGACAGTATATGTACCAAAGAATTCTGCGTATACGTTAAGAAGTCCGGATTTATATGGATATACATGTGTAGGAAACAGTGCAAATCAGGGAGAAATAAACATCACAGAGGATCGCCAGGAGATCACTTATTATTACCGGAAAAACAATGAGATGCCGGAAATACAAACCGTACCTGTCCGCGTAACTTATGATGGAAAACCCCATACATTTGATATCAAACAGGAAGATGGTGTACAAATCAGTTACAGTTTGACAGAAAACGGATCGTATACACAAACGGAGATGCCGTTTTACACAGAAGCAGGCCAGTATAAGATTTATTTTAAAGCGGAAAAGGCATCTTTTATTCCAACATACGGGGAGGCTGTCCTGGAAATCGAAAAGGCTTCCACCAGCATGCAGCTGACTACAAAAAACGATACGGTCAAAGGTGCGGGGACAGTAGAATTACAGCTTTGCAGACAGGGGATTCCGGAAGATGCCGGGATAAAAGTAACCTGTGATGTTTCCAGAATTACACTCGAAGAAAAGGGAACGGATCACTGGATGGCAACGCTTCCGAATGAAACGAAAACATATACGTTCACCGCATGCTATGATGGAAATGGCAACTATACAGGAAGTAAGGCAGATTGCAAGGTCCGTGTAACGGCAGATCATTCCCAGACCGGGGGCGGTTCTGGTGGAAGTTCCGGAGGCAGTTCAAGTGGCGGTTCCGGCGGAATATCCGGAGGCGGTTCAAGTGGAGGTTCTGGCGGCAGTTCTGGTGGAAGTTCCGGAGGCAGCTCCGGCGGAGGTTCCGGAGAAAATGCCGGTGGAAGCACGGACGGATCATCAGGCAATGTTTCACCGGATCATGCAAAAGAAGAACCGGGGAATGTGACACCGCCATCCGCAGAAGACACGCCCGTTTCTGTTAAGAATCTTAATGTCAAAGTAAAATCTGCAGTTAAAAATAATACTGTCAAAGTGAAGAATATTGCAGCAGTTTTGAAAAAAGAAATTACAAAGGCAGAAAAAGAACAGGGTGGCAGGATAAAAGATCTGTCTGTTGAAATAACTTTTGATACGGGAAAAGCCAAAAATTGGAAGAATCTGCATCTTGAAATGGATAAGCAGGCGGTAAATTTACTTGTCAAAAAGAATGTAAAAGAATGGAAGGTCAATGGTGGCAATGTAAATCTTACCTTTGATTCGAAGGCATTAAAAGAATTAAAGAAAGAAATGAATACAGCTGCGGTTATCAAAATAAAACAGGCTGACAAGAAAAATCTTTCTGCCAGGGCAGGGAAAATTATTGGAAAACGTCCGGTTTATGATTTTTCCGTCACAGGAATCAAGAAAAAGCAGTCGTCTGTCCTGAAAAAGGGACGGATCAGGGTCGCTGTTTCCTATAATGCTTCAAAAAAGGAAAAAGACAAAAAGATTTTTGCATATAAAATTGATAAATACGGTGCAGCAGTTAAGATACCGGGATCTTATTATGATTCCGATACAAAGACCGTTAACTTTGTAAGCCGTGGGTTTTTCACAGTTGCAGTAGGCTGTGAAAAGTGATGAAATATAAAAAATCATCGTTCACGTTAAAAAAACTGTAATTCATGTCGAAAAATACAAAAACCGGTTTTGATTTGGTATAATAATAGAACTCATTTTAGTAAAAATGAGTTCATACCGTGAATGATGGAGGGGATAACAATCATCGTTTTAGAAGAAATATTAATGGCAAACGGATTGACCGTGTTAATGATGTGGTTCCTTTTGTTTTGCAGACGAAAGAACAGAGAGAGCCTTCATGTGGGAGATAAAATATATGATGGAATAGCAATCGTAAATTTAGTGGGTGCATTGTCTGAAACCATTGCTTTTCTCGTAGATGGAAAACAGTTTACTGGCAGCCGGCAGATTAATTATATCTCTAACAGCATATGCTTTATAGGGACAGTCAGTATGGGTATGCTTTGGTGTATGTACGTGGAATTGCGTATCTATCGAAATTATAAAAGAATGGTTCAAAAAGCAGGAGTGGAGATATTTCCCTGGCTGGTAGAAGTAATTATTGTTTTATGTAATCTGTTTGGAACAGGGATTATGTTTAAAATATCCGGGGAGAATGTATACCAGAGAACTGCCGGTGTGCTGGTGGGATATATTTCGCTTGTCATATATTTTGCTTACAGTATCTATCTGGTGTATCATTCCAAAAAACAAGGGGTTAACCTGAATTTTTTCCCGGTGATCTATTTCGTTGGTCCTTGTTTTGCAGGTGTGGTTATCCAGTTCCTTTTTTATGGAATTACATCATCATGGGTGCTGGTTGCGGTCGCATTGATATTTGTGCAGATGCAGTCATACGCAGAGAGTTTGTATATGGATGAGCTTTCCGGATTATACAACCGGAGATATTTTAATGCGGTGCTTGCGGAAAAGAAAATTGCAAGCCAGAAATCCTTATATGGAATCATGATGGATGTAAACGATTTCAAGTGTATTAATGACAATTTAGGTCATAGTATGGGTGATAAGGCTATTTGTACGTTGGGAAATATACTCATCAGATCCATACCGGATGCTGGTATGGCAATCCGGTATGCGGGAGATGAGTTTATTGTGCTGCTGTCAGGTGTTGATACGGAGCGTGTCTTAGCGACAATGGAGGAGATTAACCATAATCTGTCCCGGTTTAATGAATCCGGGATAGAACCGTTTCGTTTAAGTGTTTCCATGGGATACACGGAATTTGGGACAGAAGATGATGCAGAAACTTTTTTAATGCATATGGATGAGAAAATGTATGAGGAAAAACGGAAATATCATATGCGAAAGAAATCAGCCGGTTTGGAAAATAAAGTATAGCATTACGTTCCTGCCATTTGTCCGATAACTGGTTGCAATGGCACAAGAAAAGAAAATATTATAATCATCAAACGAGTAGCAGACTGGTGTAAATCCGGTTTTGCTGCTCGTTTTTATATTTATGGTTATAGGCAGGGATGCTCCAGATTTCAAGACAATAAATAACCGTGTTATGGTTGATGGAGAGGCATTTTTTGTTTTATGAGAAAACCAGTTACCCATATAGATAACTGGTTTTTAAGGGATAATGTTAATGAGTATGTGCGATAGTGGAGTTATCAAGAAGTGTTCGTAAGGCATCCTGAAGGACTTGTGAGCAGTTGATTCCGCGCTTGTCAGCAAGACGGACCATCCAACTTGGAAGAGAAACATTTTTTCGAACGGCGCGAGTATCTGTCTGGGCACGATATTCAATGGTATCTGCGGAAATCAGGGAACAGATTGTGCCGGCATCAACACTTAATTTTTCCTGTGGTGATGGAGGAGCAATCGGTTCGCCTTCATCCTCTGCAACAACAAGCCATGCGCTCATTGCATCGGTAATTTGGTCAATTGCATCAGAAAGACTATTGCCAGTAGTGATGCATCCAGGAAGATCAGGGACTTTTGCGTAGTATCCAGATCCGTCCTCGATAGGTGTAAACAAAGCTGTATAAATATATTTCATAGTAACCCTCCTATTTGGAAGCACTGAGTTGTTTAATCGTTTGTTGCCTTGGATTCATTATGTACCTCCTTTAATTATATCATACACAATATTACACAAAAGTCAACTAAAATACACAAAAATACACAAGAAATAAAGTGAATGTGCACTACGGAATTTTCCAAATCAGCCGGAATTGTTTTTACCGGAGGCGGCGGATTGTGCAGAGAGTCATGAAGCAGAGGTTGGGGCGGATTGTGGAGGAGCAGGTCGGACAGTTGAGGATGGTTTGGCAATAATTTTTATTTGATATAATTGAACACATGTTTTATTATATAGGCATATAGGGAGGTAGCAAATGGGAGAAAAGCTAAGCAATGAACTTACGGATAAAGAAAGAGAAATGTGTATGAGTATATTGTAAAATATATGGAAGAAAATTTAATTTCTCCATCTTTTCAAGAAATCTGTAAAGGAGTAAACACAAAATCAAAGTCATGTGTGGGGAACAATATTTTCAGTTTTGCATACTGATTGTTGCTATTATCAATCTGATCGTAATGATCTTTTCTAACCATAAAAAATAACCGCCCCTACCAAAGACCGGTTATTTTTTAAAACTAACTTTGGCAAACCGCCTACACGGTATTGCGTTTTGTATTTTCATAATACCATTGCGTAATTTTTTGTCAATGATTTAAAGATCTTTGCTGGATACCGGCATAAAATAAGGTTCAGACCATTGTAAAACTCAAATGAATAATGAAGTTTATAATTAGTGTCTGCTTACTCAGCAGGCACTAATTATATTTTATTAAATTGTTTTATTATCTGCGAACAATTTCTAATCGTTCGCGCTGGATAAGTTTTTCATACTGCCTCAATTGAAATACTGTCTACCTGTGCACTTAAATGATTTTAGACACCAGATCCATATCTATTATAGAGTAAGATCAGTATAAGCAAAACGAGTATCACTATATATCTTTTTTTCATTATTATAAATAACTTGAAGCATAGAAATTGGTTTTACTCGAATAAGTTTGAGATGTAATCTTTACAATTCCTACATTTCCAACTCCAACATAAGTATCAAGATTTCCAGAACATTTTAAGGTAATACAGGAGGAAGTACATGTGGTTTTGTTACTTTGTCCAGAAAGTTTATATGTATATATAACAAAGTCAGAATCTACGCTTGCATTAGAAGCACTTGCATTTGTCCAGTGCTTTCCACTATAATATCCAACGGCATTAAATGTAATTGTAGCTGAACCAACCACCAAATCACTACTTAATGTTTTACTATAAGTAGCACGAGTCGATTGTGGTGAAGACGAAATGTCTTCTATATTTATAGTTGAGTCTTTTTCAACTTCTTTTTGATATTTTTTCGCTGAGTCTATTGCTTCTTTCAGTTCTCCAACTGTAACAGTTGCATAGCTAGCTTCTTGGTTTACTTCAAGGTTATTTTCGTCTATGTCCAAATACGATAGGACATCATAAACATTTTCAGTTGTTATAACTGTCTCTTCCGAGAACTGTTTATTGCTTTCGGCTGCAAAAACAGGTATTGGAGCTATAGTTGTATGTACTAGAGCCAACGACATTGATGCTGCAATTACTTTTTTAATAATTTTTTTGACTTTCATTGAAAGACCTCCATCTTTTAAAAAATTTATCACAACTATATATAATATATAGAGATGAACATTATAATTCCCGCAATTTCATTTCATTTATTTTCTTTTTGCGCGTAATCGTTCTATTTCTTTTTATCCGATTATAAATTGATATAACAGTAGGAATATTTGTAAGTATAAAGATAATGATACAATTATGTATCTTATCCTTTATAGACATCTGATTTTCGGAAACGAAACTATATGAGAGTGTCAATAACCCCTGCTTCTCAACGCGTTCAAAACTTTCTGGTTCAAAATTAAGATACACTATAATTAATACGATTGAAAGAACAAGAAAAATAATTGGTGTTAATGATACGGTAGTTGTTCTTCTTTTTTTATTTAAATATGATTCTAAAAAACGTACACAAATAATGGTTAATGCCATTATTATTACGATGAATAAAATTGTAGAAAATTTCATTTATTCTCCTTTTTGCTCTCTGTATTTTTTTATCAATATTTTTGCTGTGTCAAAATCAAGTTGATCATCTATTACCATTTTTTTAATTAATGAAATATAAGCGTCATTTTCTATTTGATCATTCATTTGCATTTTTTGTATAAGTCGATCAAGTCTCAATCGCACGGTAGGATATGTTATATGATACAATTTTGCAACCTCTTTTAAAGAGCCAGATGACATAACAAAATTTTTTATAAATGTGATATCTTCATCACTTAAATTGTATATCCATTCTTGCGCTTTTCGTCTCATTACCAACCCCTTTTTTTAATATTATTGATATTATCATTTAATAATGTTAAAGTCAACTGCTAATATTATGTTATTTACATCTTTTTATCTTAATAATCATTCGAAACCTCAAACTTGTAAAGATAAGGTTTTCAGATTCGAGGTTACTCTCAACCCCCTTGCTTTTGTTTATATTTCTTCAATCATCAGTTATAAAAAACAGAAGCATTTTAATCAGTTCACCATATCGGTTTCATTTTGTGTTATACTATTTTATAAAATTTTTTTGTCGCCGCTGCCGCTTCGGTCGGTGCAAAGCGGACATCTACCAGATGTCTTGCACCCTTGTATTTGCCCTTATCAGAGTTCGTAAATCCATATGGAAGATATAATATAAGGGAAAGCTCACCTGCTGGTCTGCGTCTATTGGGACAGTATATTTATTATGATGCACTGGTGGTACACGGAAGCGGCGATAAACTGGAAGGTTATGGAGGTAAACAAAATGAATGATAGAAAGTTAAAGGGTATAGCAGTTATTCTATTTGGAATACTCTTAAGTGCAAGTGGCGCAGAAATGAATCGAACTGTATTGGCAAGTTTTAGCGATTTCCCGTTTGCTCTTATTGGGATAATTGTTGGAATTGTTGGACTTATAATGGTTTTCAAAAATAATAAAGGATAACAAACTAAGAAATTGTTTGGTATTACAGCGGAAGAACTTTTGAAAAAAGCACGGTAAAATGCTGACTTATCAATTGAAAAATAATTATTTTGTATGGAATATCTGCATGGCCCCATAAGTATGCGGCAAATGCGGAGCCGTGACCTTTCTCGACGGGCAGGAAAAATTCCGGCAGGTTGCGCACGTATTACACAATTGCTTGAGATTGGCGTGTGTTGTTGTATCCAGATGCAGGATCAGCGTTGCTGTCTTAAGCGGCCGGAGCATCTGCCCCTCGGTAAGCTGGATACCATCCGGGGCAAGCCGCCCATAAATCTGTGGGAGCAGGTCAAGGGAATAGGTATCTCCCAGAAAAGATAATTCTGCAAGATACAGGCGGCTCTGACGTTCTACCACATGTGCAAACTCTTCATAAGCCTTTGACAAAAGCATCAGGCTGATGCAGTCCACAATGTAAGCCTCCTGGATCTGTTCATGGTTCAGATATAATTCCGACAGTTCATCCACTCCGTTTCCAAGCGTCACAAACCCATAGGCATAGTGAGGCAGAGAAACCCCGTCTAAATCCTGAGCCAGAGAGTAATACGCATAGGATTCAACCAGGGGAAGAAGTGCCGTATAAATTGCCTGAATATGAGGCAGGTCATCCGGAGGGAAATGGAAACGGCTGCAAAATTCGTTCCAGTCACCGGAGGATAATCCGGGAGTAAGTTTACATTTCATGGGATGCATCCTCCTTATCGGAAGCAGCCATAACGGCTGCAATTTCCTGAAAGCGGCCCGTGACCTTATCATAGTTCTTTCGGTGATGGGGAAAGCCACAGTTTATGCAGGATTTGATACCATTTTTTAAATATTCACAGTTTCCACCACAGGATTTCCCGAGTGTATAGAGGGGACAATAACAAAACAGACAGTTAAAGTCCTCCTCCGGAATTCCTTTATGGCATGGAAAATATTCACATTTTTTATTTTGAAAAAACTTATAATATTCGCTCAAAATGGTTTCCTCCAATCAAAGCACAATCATAGCATAATTATATCGGAACAACAAGCGGATCGCAAGAAATGCGAATGACATAAAAATTGCATTTCAGTGGGAAATGATACCTTTTGCCCTTTTTATCATTACATTATTTACATCTTTTTAAGAGCGAAGGTATAGTGGCTCAGGCAATTGAGGGTTTGAAGCAAAAAGTTGAAAATTAAATAAAAAATACTTGACTTAAAGTTAACTTTAAGTGGTATATTATGATAGATAAAATCGGAAGGAGAATTTATTATATGTATATCGAAAAGATTAACGGACCGGAAGATGTGAAGAAATTGAATATAGAAGAGATGACAGCTCTCGCAGAAGAAATGCGTCATGCATTATTAAAGAGGGCAAGTATTCACGGCGGGCATTTTGGCCCGAATTTTGGCATGGTAGAGGCAATCATTGCACTGCATTATGTTTTTGAGTCCCCAAAGGACAAAATGGTATTTGATGTTTCCCATCAGACCTATCCGCACAAGATGCTGACCGGTCGAAAAGATGCCTATTTATATGAAGAACATTACGATGACGTGACGGGATACAGCTGTCCGCAGGAAAGTGAACATGACCATTTTACGATCGGACATACCTCTACATCCGTCAGTCTGGCATGCGGTCTGGCAAAGGCAAGGGATCTTCGTGGGGAAAGTGCAAATGTGATCGCAATTATCGGAGACGGTTCTTTAAGCGGAGGAGAAGCCTTAGAAGGAATGGATTTTGCAGCAGAATTAGACAGCAACATGATCATTGTAGTAAATGACAATGATATGTCAATTGCAGAAAACCATGGAGGACTTTATTCAAATCTGAAATTACTCCGCGAGACAAACGGACAGGCAGAGTGCAATTTATTTAAAGCCATGGGACTTGATTATGTCTATGTGGATCATGGAAATGACTTAAGGGAACTGATCGGGGCTTTCAAACAGGTAAAAGACAGTAAGAAACCGGTTGTTGTCCACATTAATACATTAAAGGGAAAAGGTTATAAACCGGCAGAAGAGCATAAGGAAGAATGGCACTGGCATCTTCCATTTGATATTGAGACCGGAAAATCCCATTTTCCGGAAGTGGAAGATTATTCTTCGGTGACCTGTGAATATCTGATTGAAAAGATGAAACAGGATCCGACAGTTGTTGCAATTACATCCGGAACCCCGACGATTCTCGGATTTACGCAGGAGAAAAGGAAACAGGCCGGCCGGCAGTTTGTAGATGTGGGAATCGCGGAGGAGACAGCGGTAGCACTTGCTTCCGGAATTGCCAAAGGTGGCGGAAAGCCGGTATACGGTGTGTATTCCAGCTTTATCCAGAGGACGTATGACCAGATTTCACAGGATCTGTGTATTGACGGGAATCCGGCAACGATTGTTGTGTATACGGGATCGGTATTTGGCATGACGGATGTTACCCATCTGGGACTGCAGGATATTCCGATGCTTTCCAATATCCCGGGACTGGTTTATCTGGCACCGACAACAAAGGAAGAATATCTGTCAATGCTTGACTGGAGTGTGGAGCAGAAGGAAATGCCGGTTGCGATCAAACTTCCGGGCGGAGACATGATTTCGGATGGCAGAGAAGTCACAAAAGACTGGAGCCAGCTCAACACCTATGAGGTAACGGAGAAAGGAAGCAAAATTGCACTGATCGGACTCGGAACATTTTATTCCCTGGCACTGCAGACCGCAGAAATGCTGGAGAAAAAAGGTATTCATGCAACGGTAATCAACCCGTATTATATTACCGGACTGGATAAGGGACTGCTGGAGAAGCTGAAGGCAGACCATGACACGGTAGTTACACTGGAAGATGGCATCCTGAATGGTGGTTTCGGAGAAAAAATCGCAAGATTTTATGGAAGCAGTGATATGAAAGTCTATAATTACGGATTGAAAAAAGAATTCCTTGACCGGTATGATGTAAATGAGGTATTAAAAGAGAATCATCTGACAGCAGAGCAGATTGTAAATGACGTATTATAGAAGGCAGAAATAAACAAGAAACCTTGTGAGAATCGACACAATATGGTAAAATATAACATACTAGAGCTTATTTTGCATAGTGGTTAGAATAGCGGGCTCATGGAAGGAGCGGTATCATATGAAGAATAAAGATTCGAAAGCAAGGATGCAGATGATTTTCGGGATACTTTTGTTTGCGTTTATTTTTATGGCAGAGTTGTATGCCATAGTCAATTTCCCGAGGATGTTTATTGTTCTGGCTGTTTTGGCAGCAGCAGATCTGATATGCCTGTATGTTGCAATCAGAGGCGTGATTTCAGTATATGAGACAAAATATGCCCGGAGAGAGGAACAGTATGAGAGTATTTTCAAGTCGGAAAAGGCATCATATCTCATGCTGAAAAAATATTTTGAGGAAATATCGGTGAAGCTTGCATATATGGAAGAGGCATCTAAGATTCCGACAGAGGAAATTGTCAATGCACAGAAGGGAATAGCGAAAGTAATTATCAAGCGGTCCCATGAGAATACCGATGCATTGATGAATTCATACGAACAGCTGCTGGACCGGTTTGATACGTTCCAGAAAGGAATGGATGGGTTCGGTACAGTTGCGGGTGCTTATAAGGACGAGATTCTTTCAGCCTGTAAGGATGAAATTTCTTCGGTGCAGAAGGATGGAAAAGAACAGGAACATTCACAGGATAAAGAGATAGCCGCAAAGCTGCAGGAAATCATTATTGCAATGAAAGATATGGAACTGCGCCTGAATCAGACCATTATGAACAGTCAGAAAGTGGTTGTTTCCCAGCCGCAGGTTTCTGTACCTGTGGCAACACCTGTAGAGCCACAGCCGGCACCGCAGAATCATGTGGAAGAAACACCGGTAGAGCCGGAGATCTCACCAGAGCCGGAAGAAAGTATGGAGCCGGAACCGGAGATTTCGCCGGATCTGGAAGAAAACCCGGAACCGGAAATTTTGCCGGATCTGGAGGAGAGCCTGGAACCGGAAGAAGATATGGAACCGGAGATTTCGCTGGAGCCGGAAGAAGATATGGAACCGGAGATTCTGCCGGATATACCGGAAGAGGAGGATTTAAAGCCGGAGGAAGAGCCTCCGATCATGGCAGCGGATGAGATTATTCCTCCGGATCCGGAAGAAGCCATTGAGGAAGCAGAAGAACTGGTAGAGCCGGATCCGATTCCGGAGGATGCGATCGTTGAGGAAGCGAATGATGGGAATTTGCCGGAGGAAGAACTTTCGCCGATGCCGGATCTGTCAGATCCAAACCGTTCCATGAGCCCGGATGAGATAGCTGCGCTGTTTGCGAATATGGGCAACGATAACAATGCGGATAAAGTTGAGGAACCTGCCGAGGAAACTGTGGAACCGGAGGATATTCCGGAGCCGATTGAAGAGCCGGAAGCCGTAAAAGAAGCACCGCTTCAGCCGGAAGAACCGGCTGATCCGAATAAGGCATTAAGCCCGGATGAGATAGCTGCCCTGTTTGCAAGTATGGGAACCTGAAAAGAATAAAATAACAGGCAACGGACGCCATCTGTTCCACGTAAAAACGTGTGACAGATGGCGTTTTGCTATAAAAATGCCATAAAATGAAAAAAATAGTTGCATTTCTTTTTCATTGTGTTATACTTAGCTCGTTGCAATTTAATAGTTTAAAGCAGAGTAGACACATGTGCGTTAAGTGCCGGATGAACAGGGAGTTGTCACCCGGACGAAAAGAGAATCTTGCGGTACATGAGTCGCATCCCGCTGCATCCGAAGATAATATTATCTCCAGTTGTAGTACGGTGAGGTCTGCAAAGGAGGTAATTTTTTTATGAAAAAATTCGTTACTTTGTTCACCGATTCTTTCCGTGAATTAAAAGCGGTAAGAACCATCACTACCATGGCAATGCTTGCTGCAGTTGCTGTCATTCTAGGATTTTTCTCCATTGAATATGGGCAGTTTATTCGGATTGGTTTTTCCAGTATTCCAAATGGTATCATTGATTATCTGTTTGGACCGGTGGTTGGAGGAATTTTCCATGGTGCGTTGGATATTATCAAGTATATGATGAAGCCAACCGGACCATTTTGTCCACAGCTGACGCTGGTTGTTATACTGGCCGGAATCCTGTATGGATGCTTTTTTTATAAGAAAAAGCTTACGATCTGGCGTGTGCTGGCAGCTAAATTTGTAGTTATGCTGGTCTGTAACGTGATTCTGACAACACTTTGTCTGAATGTGTTATATGGACAGGCATTTATGGTGCTTCTTCCGGCGCGTGCGCTGAAGAACCTGATTATGTGGCCAATTGATTCGGTGATCTTTTTCGCAATCACAAAGGCCTTAGAACAGATTGGACTCTTTCGCATGTTCCAGAAGCCTGTACTTGCAAATTCTGCAAATATGCAGGGGAATTAAAAAATTTAATAAGTTATAGAACAAAAGCCGTCCGCAGAAAGAAAACTGCGGACGGTTTTTTATAAATTTATTTACGGATCGGATGGGTGGCAATATTTTTTAAAATACGAACAGCGGTCTGCATACCTTCCACAGAGATGTGTTCATATGGGCCGTGGAAACCATAACCGCCGGTACCGAGATTTGGACACGGCAATCCCATAAAGGACAGTCTTGCGCCGTCTGTACCGCCACGGATCGGACGGGAGAGCGGTGTCAGACCTTCGGAGGCAATTGCCTGTTTTGCCAGATCCACGATCTCCATTTTATCCTCAATGACAGAGATCATATTCTCATACGAATGTTCGATGTCGAGCGTGACGGTTTCCGGTCCATATTTCTGATTCATGGATTGTGCAAGGTCACGCAGATTCTGCAGCCGTTTCTCAAATGTGGTTTTATCATGGTCACGAATGATAAAGGAAAGGGTGGCGGAAGCCACATCTCCGGACATATCGGTCAGGTGATAGAATCCTTCCCGTCCGCTGGTGTGCGCCGGCGTTTCCGCTTCCGGAAGCCGGGAAACAATCTCACATCCCACCAGTGCCGCATTGACCATAATGTCTTTTGCTTCGCCCGGATGAACATTTACACCTTTAATATGAAAGATGGCACTTGCAGCATTGAAATTTTCATAAGCCACTTCGCCCTCGTAATCGCCATCTACCGTATACGCGTAATCAGCCTGAAAGATCGAAAGGTCAAACAGATCTGCACCGGCACCGACTTCTTCATCCGGCGTAAAGCCGATCCACAGTTCTCCGTGAGGGGTGCCTTCTGCTATCAGTTCTTCGATGGCAGTCATGATTTCAGCAACGCCAGCCTTGTCATCCGCACCCAGAAGTGTGGTACCGTCTGTCGTGATCAGGGTTCTTCCTTTTAAAGAGGCAAGGGATGGAAAATCACTTACCTTTAAGACGTCCTGACTTCCTTTTAATAAGATATCCCCGCCATCATAGTCGGGAATGATCTGTGGTTTGACATCTTTTCCGGAAAAATCCGGGGCGGTATCCATATGAGCGATAAAGCCGATGGATTTACAGTTTTCCATGCCCGGTGTGGCAGGAAGCTTGGCATATACATAGCAGTGATCGGTGAGGAGTATATTGGTAAGACCGAGAGTTTCCAGTTCCTGCTTTAAAGCTTTTGCAAGCGTGAACTCACGCTCACTGCTTGGAATGTCACTGCAGGATTCATCGGAGGTTGTCCAATAGCTGACATATTTTAGTAATCTTTCTTCTACTTTCATGTTAAATTGTTCCTTTCAAATATGCTTTTAAAAAAATTTAAAAAAAATAAAAAAAGTGCTTGC
>ERZ791608.487-NODE-487-length-19303-cov-2.191241_pt1 | contig 19303 bp, 10 predicted proteins | sample MGYA00510276_ERZ791608 | MGnify/ENA primary metagenome ERZ791608 (study PRJEB30046, sample SAMN00791908) | human gut metagenome | study: EMG produced TPA metagenomics assembly of the A metagenome-wide association study of gut microbiota in type 2...
ATTTCCTATCATGTTTATTGTCCTTTTTTTCCTCATTTATATGGGAAATGCTTTTTATCTTAAAGCAAAAGTGGAATCAGTTGTTAAGCAGGAAGCAATAATAGGTGCTAATTATTGTGCAGATCCTATGCTCGAAACAATAAAGAAAACTGGAAGTGTACCGAGTCTTGATACATTGGAAACAGAGCCGTATAGATATATATTCGGTGGTATGGATTCTATAGAATTAAAGATTTCCCAAAATATTCAAAATGAGCTTGGTGCAAATACTATAGGATTTTTTAAAAATATGAAACCACAGATTAATACAGCGGGTGACAAAATTGCAAAATTTAATAATTATATAGTTTATTCAACATTTTCAGTAGATGTTGATTACAAAATAAAATTTCCTATAAGGCTTTTAGGAGAAAGTAAAGCAACTATACTTCATATAACAGCAAGAGCAGAAGTACCCGTGAATGATACAGCAGAGTTTATACGCAATACAGATATGGTTGTGGATTATGCGGAACAAACTAAAGTGGGGAATTTTATAAAATCAGCATTTGGTAAGGTTAATGATTTTATATCTTCATTTGCAAAAAAGTAGGGTGGTGAATTAAGTGATTAGATTTTTTTCAAAAACAAAAGGCGTTGTATCCGTATTTCTTGTAATAATACTTGTTCCAATGATGGTAATATCGGCATTGTTTGTAGATGCAAGCAGGGTACAGCTTGCCGGTAGCGTTGCAACATCTGCAGGGGATTTAGCATTAAATACGGCGTTAACAGATTACGATTCTTTACTTAAAGATATGTATGGTTTGTTTGCAACAGCACAGAATACAGATGATTTATATGAAAAATTGGAAGATTATTATAAGACATGCATTACATCATCAGGAGTAAGTTCAAGTGATGCAGATTCGTATGTTAACCAGATTATGTCTCAATTGGGAATGGTAGCAGAGAGCAAAGATACTAACGATATTTTAAATATGCAGGTTACAGATTTTACGGTTAGTAAAAGAACTGATACATCTCTTGCTAATGCATCTATATTGAAAAATCAGATTGTTAATTTTATGAAATACAGAGCACCTATTAATACAGGTCTGGGATTTTTATCATCTCTTAGCAGTTTCACTACTCTTAGTAAACAGACAGAACTTGTTGATAAAAGAACAGAATATTATAAAGAACAGCAGACGGTTATGGAAACGGCACAGAGTGCGTGGAAATATATTAACGAATACAATAAGAGTGGGTTTGTAAATGATGAAAATTATTTTTCTGATATGAAGAATAATTTTGATGGATATGAAAGTGAATATAAGAGTTTAGCTAAAAAGATAATTAAAGACTTGTATGATACTCAGTCATATAGTGGTTTTACTAATTATTCGTATTATATAAGTAATGAAAAAATAGAAATAAATGGAGAAGAAATACAAGCTGCTGTGTTCTATACAAACAGTGATAAAACATCAAAACTTGATACATATGATGAGATATCTGATTATTCAGACAGAAAAAAAGCAACATCAGATAATATTAAGAAGTGTCTGGAGGATTATTACGAGGCTTTTAATGAATATAAAACAGCAGAAAGTAATTTGCCAGAATACAATGGAAATACATATGAATTACAGTTTCTTGTACAGATAAACAGAAAAAATACATATGAGAACTGGGTTTTTGCTATGAAAAACCTATATGAAAAATACAGTAAATTAAAAAACGCATATGAAAATGCAGCAACGAAAGAATCAGGTGATAGTGTAACAGAGGATTATTATACAATATGTGATGAAACGAATTCACATAAGCTTTCATATTATTATGATAAATCTATGAATGATTTTGATGCGTTAGCTGGAAGTTTCGATAGTGTTATATCGGGATACAATAGTACATTACAAGGTTATGCCAATAATGCAGATACCAGTACAGATGCAACAGCAAGCAGGATTACTGAATTATATAATCAGATTAATGGATATAGGGCAACAATAAAAAATGCTAAAGATAATATAGAATCAGCAATACCATACTTGAATAGTGTTAAAGAAAAAATAAAGTCAGATGGTTCACTAAAGCAAAAAGAATCAGAATGGAAAACATTTGCCAGTTCTTCTGATTTGAAAAATACTACTATGGCTAAGCAGGATTTGGCTGAAATAAATAATTTATCATCATATTTAAGAGAAGGTGATGTTGATAATCTTATTAACAGATTGAACAATATAAATTCACATCTTGGAAATATGCTGAATGAAATTGATAGTTATACATTTTTCGGTACACCAATTGGAGAGATAAGTGATTATTCAACTTTTACGTATATTTTAAGTCGGAGTATAGGTGATAATGCTTTGAAAAATGTTTCGACAGACAGTACAGAACTGGATAATCAGGCAGACAGCTGGTGCAATGGACAGTACAGTGTTGGTTCTTCTGTGGATGTATCATGGGAAAATCAGTCAGGTACACAGGCTAATCTTATCAAAGATAAGCTTGAGTTTTATTCATATCTGTACACTCATTTCAATGTAGGTGATGTTTCAACTTCAACAGAGGAGAAAACAGAAAATACATCAAGTGATAATGGTAAAGCATTATATAACAGCATAAAGGATAAATCTAAAAGCGATGCTGAATCAAGGGCAACAACACCTGCTGCAAAGAGCAGCAATGAGATAAAATCAGGTGCTGACCTTCCATCTGGTGGTTCAGGAGGAAGTCAGACAGCATCTGCATCAGTATCAGCTGGTGATAGTGCGGCTAAAGATACAAGTAATAGTCTTAAATCAATGTTTTCAGGACTTGCTGATAATATCGTAGGAATGGCAACGGAATTAAGGGATAATTTCTATTTTTCTGAATATGTTATGGGTATGTTCAGTTACGATACTATAGAAAAGGAAAATGAAAAAGAACATCCTGGAACAACGGTTAACTCAATAACATTGACACCTATTAACAGCGATAATAATTATGCTTATGGTTCGGAAGTAGAATATATAATATACGGTGGAAGTAACGGTGAAAATCTTGCTAAGGCATATGGTTCTATATATGGAATCAGATTAGGTTTTAATCTTATATATGCTTTTTCGTCTTCTGAAATAAGAGAAACAGCATTTGCAATGGCAACACCAATATCAGCGGCAACATTAGGCGTTATACCTGTTCCGCTTATACAGGCGGGAATAATAATAGGTCTTGCTTGTTGTGAGTCAGGACTAGATTTGACTAATCTTAAAGATGGTGAAAAAGTGCCATTGTTTAAGAATAAAGAAACATGGCAGTTATCAATAACGGGATTAATAGACTATGCTAAAGGCAAGGCAGGAGAAATAGCTAAATATGAAAATGCAAAAGTGATAAATGAGAGCCAGAAAAAAATATCAGAATTCTTAGATATGACAGATGAAGAATTAAGCAAAGATATTGCAACAAAGCAAGATGACATAGCAGGATATTTGGAAAATGCATATAATTCATTGATTGAGAGGCACGCTAATACAGCTATTCAAAAATTAACAACTTTAGCCAATAATGCAATAGAAGAATATGCAGTTAATCCATCAATAGATAAAGTTAATTATGTTTCAACTGCGTTAGATAACTGGTTGGCGGAAGAAGCAAATGGAATTGATATATCAACTGATATTTCATACATAGTAAAAAGTCAGGCAGTTAATTATATAAAACAGAATTGCATTGAGACAGTTATTACAGCGATTGAAGATGCAGGGAAAGACGTGCAGGGAAGTGTTGAAGATGCAGCTAAGACTATATCAGAAAAATTGTCATTAATAAGACTTGATATAAGCGCTGAAATAAATAAAGCGGGAACTAAAGTAACGCAATATAAAACACAAATGATAAATGAAATTAAAGATTCTATGAATGAAAGCACAGATAAGTTTAAAGAAACTATTAATTCCCAAATAGATGGTATATTTGGAACTGGTAATGTTGGAGATACAGATAATACGGGTATGGCTTCTTTGCTTTCTTTTGCCTATAGTGATTATCTTAGATTGTTTATGATTATAGGACTTTATACAAATGAACAGGGAGTTATATTAAGAACAGCAGATGCCATTCAGTTAAATATGGCAAAACAGCCAAATAGAAGTGGCTTCAAAATGAGCAAAGCTTCGATGTATGTGGAGTTAACAGCTATTGTACAGGTTAAGCCAACATTGCTTGCTTTACCATTGTTTGCAGGTGTAAATGGTAATCCAAAAGATAATACCAACTGGTATACAATAGAATATAAAAATATAAAAGGATATTAAAGCTTAATAACTGATATAGGTATAAGGGAGAAGTAATGAGAAAATTTATAGTGATTTGTATAAGTATAGTGACAACATTGACAATCGTGGCATGTGGAAATAATGGAAATGCAGATAATCTTGAAAATAGTATAACTAAAATAGAAAATACAGAAACAAATAGTAATATAACAAATGAAACAGCCAATTTTAATAACGCATTAACAAAAATATATAATATTCCAACAAGAAATATATATATGAATGTTCCTGATTATCAAAGGATTGAAAGTAATAGATCACAATTGTTTGTAATAGGAAGGCAAATTAATATTGCTGTAACTGCTAATTGGAGAATACAGGGAACAACAGTGGAGCAGGCACAAGAAGACATATTTAGAGATTATAAAGAAAATTTACATGCTTGGGCTCCTATTGACGAGTTAAAAATTGAACAAGATTCAAAAGTTACTATTAATGGAACAGAAATGTACAAATTCGAAGGAAAGCTTGCCTGCCATGGAGAAGCTGGCAATTATGAATTGTATACAATTGGTTATTCCTTTGTTATGGATGGAATACCATGCAGTATAGAAGGAACTGTATTAGATAAGTCACAGCCACAGGATATGATTGACAATGTCAGGGATACTATAAATGCAATGGCACAGACAGTAAGAAATACCAAATAATATTTTCAAATATACGGAAGGAGAGATGGATATGAAAAAACGGATAGATAGAGAAAATGGTGTTGTTACTGTTGAAGCAACCATCTCTCTTACAGCATTTATGTTTGCTATTATAACAATATTGACCATAGTCAATATTGCTTTAGTTCAGGCGAAGATTGGAATTGCTATTAACACAACAGCGAGAGAGTTATCGCAATATAGTTATTTGTATTCGCTTACTGGATTTAATAAGAGTGAAGCAGAACTTGCTGCGGCAGCACAGAATGGAACACAAAGTATTAATACAATAATGACAAATGTAGATACTGTTTTTAATGAAATACAGAATCTTGGAAATACTGGTAATCAGGAGTTTACCAATATAGATGATATTACTAATGCTATGGATTCAGCAATGACAAGTGTTGATAATATGCAGACAGCTGGTGGAAATATAGAAGAGGCAATAAAAGATATTGCTGATGATCCAAAGAAAGTTATATATGGAATGTCCAAGCTGGTGGCAAGTAAAGGTCTAGATTTTGCAAAGTCAAGATTGATTGCTGCTCCTTTATCAAAAGCAATGTGTAAAAAACACCTTGTAAATTCAAAGAATGGTAATGTTGAAGATAGTTTAAAGGAATTAGGTGTTGTAAAAAGAGCAGATAAAAATACATATCTTGATAGTCTTGATTTTACCAATTCAACACTGTTTCCAGGCGGTTCTAATGAAATAACTATTGATGTTTCATATGATGTTAAGGTTGTTGCACTTTTACCGATAAATCAAACATTTCATTTTCATCAAAAAGCGGTAACACATGGTTGGCTTACAGGTGAATCAGCATATCAAAGCCGTAAAGATAATGTGGTTACCAATAATACATTATGGACAGAAGCAACAGTTACAGAAAGAGCTAATTATATTCGCAATATGGCTATTAAAGATTTACAAGATGAAGGATATAAAAAAACAGCTGGTCTGACTGATGTTCAGATGTATAGTGCTGATAAAAAAGAATTTGTAATGATTTCATCAATGAATCCATTATATTCGGAGGATGGTGAAGATGTAAAAAGTGTTGAGGATTTAAGTATTGAGGCAATAAAAATGTCAATTGAACGTCTATGTGGAAAGATGAAGAGCACAACAGACGGTTTAAAGACAGTGGAAACTAAAACGACCAAAGATGGAACAACCACAAAAACGTCAAATGATTGTTTAGGGGCATTAAATAAAGTTGTTTTAGTAATTCCAGAAGATGCAGGGTTAAAAGAAAAAATGGAAGAAATCATAAAATTATCTGATACAAAAGGAGTAACGATTGAACTTGTACAAAGTTATGGAAATGGTGCAAGCAAAACAGCAAGTAAGAATAGTCAGGAGGGAGAATAATGAAAATAATAATTGAATTATTTACAACATTATTGATCCTGATAATTGGTTATCTTGTTACCTGTCAATATTTGAAAGGTGATAATTTTAAAAACATTAATAAAGAAAGTATAAGACCTGGACGTAACGAAATTATATATTTGTGTGTTGGAGTAATAATTAATATTAGTGTAATAGTTTTATTTAGCAATATATATATTGATACATCATTTTTAGAACAAATGAAAATGATTATTCTTATAAGTTTAATATATCCAATGGCAGTAGTTGATTATAAAGAACATAAGATACCTAATCAGTTATTACTTATAGCACTGGTTATAAGAATAATATTCTATGTATTTGAGTTTATTATTTCAAGAGAGGATGCAATTATTACCATTAAATCTGATTTGGCAGGAGCAATTATAATAGGAGGATTTTTCTTAATAATCTTATTAATATTTAAAAACAGTATAGGTATGGGAGATGTAAAGCTATTTGCATTAATGGGATTATATCAAGGATTACTTGGGGTTTTTAATTCAGTGTTTTTTTCTTTGATTGTGTCGTTTTTTATATCAATAATATTATTGATGCTTAAAAGAAAGAACAGAAAAGATGTGATACCATTTGGACCAAGTATATATATTGGTACTGTTGTAGGCATATTTTTAACAGGATTATAGAAAGGCGTGAATTATGAAAAATTATAGAAAATTAGTTCCAATAGCTGTGGTTGTAGTTATGGCTCTTTCTTGGTATATGCTTATTTCAAATAAATTAAGCGTAGATAGAGAATATAATAAATATCTGACTGAAGCAAGAAATTATGCAGATATTAATGTAACTAAATATGCTGTAGAGAATTACAGTAAGGCAATTAGCGTAAAATCCTCAGTCGACTTATATGAAGAGGTAGCTGATTATTATTCAAGACAAGAAAACAGTTATGATGCTTGGCTTGCATGGTGTGAAAAATTCATTGAACAATATCCTAAGAGCTCAGAAGCATATGATTGTATATTACAGAATTATATGTACGTAAAAGATTATGCTAATTGCTATTCGATATTAGATATAGCAGATAAACGCAATGTGTCGTCAGATTATATTGCAGCATTAAAGAGTGAAATAGAGTACAAATATAGAATTGATATGAATTCCTATGATGATGTGTCTGTATATGGTAACAATTTCTGTGCTGTAAAAGTAAATAATAATTGGGGATACGTTGACAGATATGGAAATAATAAAGTTCAGAAAAAATATTCTGAAGCAGATGTATTTTCAGGTGCTAATTGTGCAGCAGTTGTGGATAAAAATGGTGATGCATATTTTATAGATAAGACTGGCGAAAAAGTAAAAGCAACAAATGAAAAATATAAGAAATTTGGAATCCTTATAAATGGAATAATGCTTGCACAAAATGAAAATGGTAAATATTCATATCTCGATGAGGATTTTAAAGTATTATTTGGAGATTATGATAATGCAACTGCTATAAATGGTGATATAGGTGCTGTAAAGTCAGGTTCTAAGTGGACTATTATAAACAAAAAAGGTGAAAAAATAGGTTCTGCTGAATATGATGATGTAATTATTGATGAAAAAAATATTGCATGCAGAAATGAAAGGTTATTTGTAAAAAAAGATAGTGGATACATAATGATAGACACATCTGGCAAACAGATAGGTTCAGACATATATGAGGATGCAAGATTATTCAGTGATGATACATATGCAGCAGTTAAACAGGGGGGCAAGTGGTTTTATGTTGATAAAGAAGGAAAGAAACATTCAGATAAAACATATAATGCAGCTCGTTCATATATGAACGGAATGGCTGCAGTTATGATTGACGGCAAATGGGGCTTTGTTGATTCAAATGAAGATATAAAGATAGAACCGACATATTATGGTGCAAAAGATTTTAACGAAAAAGGCAGTTGTTTTGTAAAAGTTGGCGATAAATGGCAGCTGCTTAAATTATATAGATTAAACAGGGAGGACTAAGTTATGGAATTTACATACGAAAATCAAGGAGCAAGTACATATTTAGTATATGAGGTAAAAGAATCGGATGTTGTAGATTCATTAAGTCTTGGTATGCTTACGAATAACAAAATTCAAGGTTTGGCACAGACATTATTTACCCAGATGAATGAAACGAGATACATTAAATATAACGTTTCATCAAAAATATCAGTAAGACAATTTTTTAATGGACCAGTTAATAAGAAGAGACTTCTTGGAGTGTTTAGTGGAATTGTTGATGGTTTATTATCAGCAGAAGATTATATGATTGATTCTAACGCAATTGTACTTGATTCAGATTATATTTTCGCAGATGTATCTACATGTGAAGCGATGCTAATATGTCTTCCTATAAGTAATCTTGAAAGAGAAAGGACGGATTTGGGTGTATTTTTCAAAAATATAATGGTAAATACACAATTTGATTCTACAGAAAATTCTGATCACGTTGCAAAGATTTTCAATTTCCTTAATACTTCTCCAGTATTTTCTCTTACTGATTTTAAGATGCTGCTTGAAGAAATCAGAAATGATGGAAATGTAACTGATATGTTGTCAAATGTTAAGAATGAATCTATTAATAATCAGCAGAATACGGCTCAGAATAATATTAATAACCGAAGTGTTCAGCCACAGCAGATACCAGTACAGCAGGTACAGCCAATTCCTGTGCAACAGCAGCAAAGACCAATTCAAGTACAGTCAAAACCGCAAAGTCAGCAGGCACAGCAGTTTCAGCAGCCTGTAAGACCTATGCCTAATAATAGACAGATGAATATACCAAATGGTAATATGCCTAATCAGTCAATTAATGGTAAGCAACAGCAGTTCCAGGCGAATCAACAGTCAGGAACACAAAAGGAAATGAGTTTGTTTTATCTTTTACAGCATTATAGTGCTGAAAATGCAGCTATATATAAAGCACAAAAAGCAGCTAAAAAGGCAAATGCTCAGAATAATATGGCTTCAGTGAATATGGGGATGCCAGAGGCTGGAAATAAGCATAAAAGAGATAAAAATACCAAAATGCCAAAAGGACAGCCACAGTCTGGTAATTTTAATGTTCCAGGAATGCCAGAAGGCAATGGAATGAGAGTCCCATCTATGCAAGGAGGAAATGTCAGACCACCTATGACAGGTATGAATGGGCAGCATAATTTTGCAATACCGGGACAGCAGAATATGTCAATGGTTCAAAACAGGGTTCAGCAACAGAATGTTACTCAGCCACAGCAGTCTGTTCAAAATGAATATGCAGCCACAGAAGAACAGGTTGGTAATGTAAGAGCTGATTATAATAATCCATCACAGAATAAAGCACAGGAATATAATCAATCGTTTGTACAGACACAACAGCATAATCAGGAACAGCCATCTATGCAGGGACAGCAGATGAATTTTGGAGAAACTACCAATCTTGATATGTTAAGAAATGGTGGAACAACTGTTTTGAATCCAAGTATGAGAAATCCGCAGATGATTTCACCTAACTTAATAAGGATGAAAAATAATGAGAAAATTATTATTAATAAGCCAGTATTTAGAATTGGAAAAGAAAAAAGCTATGTTGATTATTTTGTAAGTGACAATACAGCAGTAAGTAGAAGTCATGCAAATATTATAACAAGAGATTCTAAATATTATGTAATGGATACTAATTCGACTAACCATACATATGTCAATGGAAAAATGATACAGAGTAATATAGAAGTTGAAATAGAAAATGGCGATAAAATTCGTTTTGGAAATGAAGACTTTGAATTTAGAATGTTTTAATTATGGTTAATAGTAATAATTATTTAGGCTGAATTAACATAATTATATGCAAAGGGAGGTAATAAATAGTGGATTTTATTATTTCTGCAACAACCGATATAGGAAATACAAAAAATACTAATCAGGATAGTTATAATGCCAGAGTTATCAGAACACAGTCAGAAAGAATGGCATTTGCAGTGTTATGTGATGGTATGGGTGGATTATCTAAAGGAGAAGTTGCAAGTGCTTCAGTTGTTAAAGCATTTTGTAACTGGGTTGATATGAAACTGCCAATATTGTGTGAAAATGGTTTGGAAGATGCAGATATTCAGAAAGATTGGTGTGGCATAGCAACAGATTTTAATGAAAAAATTAAAAATTATGGAAAAAAATGCGGATTAACATCAGGTGTTGGAACAACGGTTACAGCCATTTTAATAACAGAAAAGAAGTATTACATAATAAATGTAGGTGATACCCGTGCATATGAAATAATGGATAATGTGTCAGTTCTTACTAAAGATCAGACAGTTGTTTCAAGAGAAGTAGAACTCGGGAATCTGACAGAAGAACAGGCAAAATATGATGCCAGAAGAAGTGTTCTTTTGCAGTGTATTGGAGCATCTGATTATGTATATCCAGATATATTTATTGGAAATACCAAAAAGGATGCTGTGTATATGTTGTGTAGTGATGGTTTTAGGCACGAGATAAGTAATGATGAAATATATAATTATTTAAATCCGTCAGTTATGCTTGATAAAGATGTTATGAAGAAGAATATGGATACGCTTGTACAGATAAATAAGCAAAGGCAGGAACGAGATAATATTACAGTTGTATCTATAAGAACATATTAGATAAAGGAGAAAAAAGATGCTTGAAGTAGGTTCACTTGTTGATGGCAAATATAAGATCCTTAGTAAGGTTGGACAAGGCGGTATGAGTGTTGTCTGGATGGCGATTAATGAAAAAGCCAACAAAACATGGGCTGTAAAAGAAGTGCGAAAAGATGGTGTTTTGGAATTTGAAGCCGTTAAGCAGGGACTTGTCGCTGAAACAGATATTCTTAAAAAGCTTAATCATAAAAACCTTCCTAGTATTATTGACGTTATAGATAATGAAGATTCATTCATTATAATTATGGATTATATAGAAGGTAATTCTCTTAATAAGGCTTTAGAAGAGTATGGAGCACAGCCACAGGAATATGTTATTGAATGGGCAAAACAGCTTTGTGATGTACTAGGATATTTACATTCCAGACAGCCGGCGATTATATATAGGGATATGAAACCAGCCAATATAATGTTAAAGCCAGATGGAAATGTAACACTTATTGATTTTGGTACAGCAAGAGAATTTAAAGAAAAGAACCTTGCAGATACAACCTGCTTAGGTACAGTGGGGTATGCGGCACCGGAACAGTTTGGTGGAATGGGACAGACAGATGCAAGAACAGATATATATTGTCTTGGAGCTACATTGTTTCATCTTGTTACAGGCTGCAATCCAAGTGAACCACCATATGAAATGAAGCCAATAAGACAGATTAATCCTGAATTATCAAGTGGCTTGGAAAGAATTATTCTTAAATGTACACAGAGGAATCCAGATGACAGATATCAGTCGGCAGCGGAGCTTATGTATGCATTGGATCATTACAAAGTTATAGATGATGAATATAAAAAGAAACAAAAAATAAAACTTGGTGGATTTATAGCCGCATTAAGTTTGAGTGTAATATTTGCTGTAAGTGGATTAAGCTTTAATATTGTTGCACATAAAAAGGCATCCGAAGAATATCAGAAAGTATTGCAAAATGCAGAGGATACATCTAATTATAATGAAAAAATAAAATTATATCAGGATTGTATAGCAATACCAAATCAAGGTGGAAACAAAGAAGCTTATCTTGGATTAATAAGAGCGTTTCGTGATAATGATCATAATTTTAATGATAGTGAAGCTAATACATTAGACAAGCTGATATCGAATAATAGGGATGAATTAATAAAGAATCCTAAGGATTATGCGGATATATGTTATGAAACCGGAAAGTTATATTGGTATTACTATCAGGAAAATGCTAATAAACTTACATCAGCTATAAATGCCAAAAACTGGTTTGGAAAAGTTAAAGAATATGCTCCAGATGGATATGAAAACAGAGGGACGGCAGAAGTTTATTATGCAGTGGGAGACTTTTATTCGACAATAACAGAATTACAAAAAACAGGTGAAGATAGAGGAATATATCAAGATTTCTTCAATAATCTTTCATTGCTTATGGAATCTGTTGGTAAAAATGACAATGAAACAGAAATCGTCCGTTTAGAGATGCTTGAATTAGCAAGAAGTTCTATACAACAATATGCTACCAAATTTAAAAGAGATGGTGTTGAAAAGCAGGACATAGATGCAATGCTTTCAGATATTGAATCGATTGCAAATAAGATGGAAACTGATCTGACTTTGAAAAATAACATTTTAAATCTTTTAAATGATACAAAATTATCAGTTGCAATTGATTATGGAACTGGAAATGGAGGTAACTGATATATGTCAATAGAAAGATTACAAAGCATATCAATAATATCTTATATAATTGCAGTTGTTTTGCTGCTTATAGCAATTGCTCTATTTTTTCTTTTGGATATAAGAAGAATAATCGGAGATTTAACTGGAATTACAGCACGTAAAGCAATAGAAGATATTAGAAGACAAAATGAGAATACTGGTGAAAAGAATTATAAGTCAAGTCCCGTTAATATGGCAAGAGGAAGGCTTACAGATAAAATATCACCATCTGGTAAATTAATAAAAAACACAGGTGGAATAGGAATTTCTCCACAAACAGAAAAATTCAATACATCAGAACTTAGTCCACATACAGGAAATACGGAATTGCTTAATACAGGAATGAATGAAACGACAGTATTATCGCATTCACCTAATGAAACAACTGTATTAAATAAAGGATTGTGTATTGAATTTGAGATAGGATATGCAGAGAGTAAAGATATTATAGAATAGGAGAAAAGTTATGAAAGGCAAAAGAAAGCTTATAGAGCGTATTAATGCATGGTTTCTTGTAATATTAATGGTTATTTCAATTATTCCATTTAATGTATTTAGAATACGAGCTAAAGCAGATTCTCAGACTAATGGTTATTCTATTACAGTCAAAGACGAAGCTGGTGCATTAATTGATGGCGTTAATATTGAATATTTAATTAAAGCTGGAAGTGAAAATAAATCAGGTAATGTTGTGACAATTAATGGTATTGCGTTAATTGCAGACATAACTTCCGATTTAATTGCGAATGCAGCAACAGACGGAACGACAGTAACTATGGATATTATAGCTACGAAAGATGGATATGTTAAATATACAAATAATAATATACAGGTAGTCAATGACGTTGATAATATTGATATTGAAATACATAAGAAAGCAATTGATGACACATTTGCTTTTACTTTATCAACAGCTGAGATAAAATATGGTGAGGACTTTACTAACACAGCTACGAGTTCAAAAACAGATCGTACTGGTACTGTAACATACAGTGTTGAGTCAGGTGATGAGTGTGTAAGTGTAGATAATGATGGTGCTATAACTACATTGAAAGCAGGAAGTGCAACTATTAAAGCTGTATTGCCTGAGGACGAGAATTATCAGGAATCACAGGCAACATATACTTTAACTATAAATAAAGCAGATGATTCCAATTTTGAATTTAGTGATCCTGCTCCAGGGTATATTATATATTCGGAAAATGGAACATATGTTAATAAGGCATCTGGTGGTTATGGAAAAGGTGACATAACATATGAAATCATCAGCGGAGATGATTATGCAACTGTAGATAATGATGGAACATTACATTTATTAAAAGCAGGAAGTGTTGTTGTTGAAGCAACAAGGGCTGCTGATGATAAATATAAAGAAGTCAAAGCACAATATACAATTGAAATCAAAAAAGCATCTCAGAAAATACTTCAGTTTGAAATAGAGACTCCAGAAGATGCAGCTATAACAGATGGAACATTTAGTAACGAAGCATCAGGTGGTAGTGGTACTGGACAAATTATATATGAGATTACAACAGGTTCAGAGTATGCTTCCATAGAAGATAATACATCACCAGTTATAACATTAAAGAAAATTGGAACGATAGTAGTAAAAGCAACAAAATTAGGAGATGAAAGATATGAAGACTCTTCTCCAATAACGTACACACTTACTATTAAGAAGGCTCAACAGGAAGCTCTTGAATTTTTAACAACTAATCCAGAAATTACATATTCAGAGAATTGGACTTATACTGTTGAAGCATCAGGTGGAAGTACTAGTTCTGCAATTGCATATTATATAGTTGATAACGGAAACAGAGTTACAGAGAATGATATTGCAAGTATTGACACAGCAACAGGTATTGTTAAATCTAAGGGATATAGAATAGGAATAATTACAGTAGAAGCGGTTAAAGGGGCAGATGATATATATGAGGAAGCTTCAATAGCCTGCAGTATTACAATAAAAAAAGCAAATCAAACAGAAGTTAAGTTTAATAAAAACACTGATAAAGTTACATATGGTGAAAATAATAATGAATACAAAAATGTAGCTATAGGAGGACAATCAACAAGCGATATTAAGTATAGTGTAAAAGAAGTTAGTAATACACAATCAGGGGTTCCTTGTGCAGCCGTTGATGCGGATACAGGAAAAGTAACCATTAAGGGTTCTGGTACAATTACTGTAGTGGCTGTAAGAAATGGTGATGATTGTTATCTTGATTCTAATAAGGCATATTATACATTAACAATAGATAAAGCAGAACAGAAAGACTTTAAATTTGATAATAATATGCCACAATCAATCAAATATAATGAGAATAATAATGAATATACATTAGCAACAACGGGTGGTAATGGAGATGGAGAAGTAAAATATTCAATTGTAAGTGGTGATGCTATAACAATTGATGGTAATAAGATTAAAGTAAAAAAAGCAGGAAAAGTAACTATTCGAGCAGAAAAGGCATCTTCTGATGGTTATAAAGCTGCTTTTGATGAATTAACAATTGATATAAGTCCAGCAGAACAGTCAATTAAATTTAATGATACCAATACACAAAAAGTAATATACGGTAATGATTTTTCTAATGCAGCAGTCCCAGTAGAAAATATAAGTGTACAGTGGATACTGTTATAACTTATAAAGTTATAGAGGGTGTTAATATAGCAGAAGTTGATAATAATGGTAAACTTAAATTTAAAGATAATAGTATAGGTACGGTGACTGTACAAGCTGTTAAGGCAGGTAATAATTGTTACGCAGCCACACAGGCAGTTTATACTATACAAGTAGAATATCTTGAAACACCTTCACAGCCATATACAATATCAGGAGAAAAGTCATCTGATAATATATGGTATAGAGGTGATGTTACTATTATTCCAGCAGCAGGTTATAAAGTTAGTTATTCTAATAATTTAACTAATAATATATGGGAAGACAGCTTAAAAATAACTGAAGATGGTTCACATACTAAAAAAATTTATTTAAAGAATGAATTAGGAATAACAGGAACTATAAATATATCATCAGATGAAATCAAGATTGATAAAACAAAACCACAAAATCTTACTATAAGTTATTCAAAATCAGTACATGATATTTTGTTACAGGGAATAACATTCGGATTTTATAAAGCACCAGTAAAAGTTACGATAGAAGCAGAGGATTTGACATCAGGAATAAAGTCATTTGCATACTCTTATAAAGTAGATAATGGTGTAAGTGATGTAAATGCAGGAAAGAGTGATGTTGTAATAGCACAGGGAGATAATGCTTTTAAGTCAGATGGTAATAAAGCTCAGGCAGTTTTTGAAATACCAGCTCAGTTTAGAGGAAAAGTCGACTTTACTGCAACGGATAGTGCTGATAATAAAAGTGACATCTGTATTGATAATGATAAAACAATAGTTGTAGATGAAATAACTAAAGGAGTTAGCGTATCTTATGATAATAATGATGTGAAAAATTCATCTTATTATAAAGCAGATAGGACAGCAACAATCAGCATAGATGAAGATAACTTTTTTGTAGAGAGTCTTGAAAAATCAACTGATGCATCAAGACCAGATGAGATTATATCGGAACATTTAAATATAGCAGTTACCAGTATAAATGATGAAGGTGTAACTACTTCAAAAAAGTATCAGAATAAGGACGATTTTAAAGAGTGGTTTAACAAAGGAAGCGATGGTATATGGAGAGCATCTATTGAATTTACAGAAGAAGGCGATTATACATTAAATATTCAATACTCAGATTTTTCAGGAAATGAAGCAAAACCATATACAAATAAATTTACGATAGATAAAACTGCACCACAGGTTAGCATAGAATTAGATAAAGAAGATGCTATAAATGGAGAGTATTACTATAGAAAAGCAAAGGCGGATATAGTAATTAAAGAGCATAATTTTGACCCTTCAGATATAAATGTAAACTGTGTTACTAAAGATGCAGATGATAAATCTGTTAATGTCAAAGATTATCAGAAATTATTAAGAGAAGGTAATTGGGAGCAACAGGGAAATACTTATACACTTAGAAATGTAGAATTTGATACAGATGCTATATATTCATTAAAGATAGATTATAAAGATATGGCAGGAAATTCACAGCAAAAAGAGGCTGAGACAGAATTTTGTGTTGATAAGGAAAAACCAGAAAATCTTACAATAAGCTATTCAAAGTCAAAGAAAGATGTAATTTTGCAGTTAATTACATTTGGATATTATAAAGCCCCTGTAACCGTTACAATTGCAGCAGATGATAAGACATCAGGAATAAAATCATTTACATATTCTTATGAAGTAGAAGAAGGGACAAGTACTGTAAATACTGGTAAAAAAGATATTGTAATATCTGAAGGTGACAAGAATTTTAAATCTGATAAAAGTAAAGCTCAGGCAGTCTTTGAAATTCCAGCCCAGTTTAGAGGAAAAGTCAGCTTTACAGCAACTGATAAAGCAGAGAATGTAAGCGAAGTTTTTAAAGATACTAAAACAACAGTGGTAGATGATATTAAACCAGAGATAAATATTACGATAGATGGAAAGAATAAAAGCAATCAATATGAAGAGTATTATAAAGATTATCCTGTTACAGCCAATATTCAAATAAAAGAAGCAAATTTTGACAAGGATTCTGATGACTTGAAAATAAAAGTTACAACAGAGTTAAACGATGGAACATTAAGCGAAAAGACATACAAGGATAAAGATTTAACAACAGGATTTTCATATAATGATAAAGATGATATCTGGGTAGGTAGTATAGAGTTAAATAATGAATATGAAAGTAAAGATGCCAAGTATATAGTTAGTGTTGAGTATACTGATTACTCAGGTAATGCTGCGGATAAAGTAGCGAAGCAATTTATTGTGGATAAAACAGACCCAGTTATAAAGGTAGATTACTCTAATAATGATGTACGAAATGATAAATACTTCAATGCTGATAGAACAGCTAGAATAACAATTATAGAGCACAACTTTAATTCAAATGATGTAGAGTTAAAAGTAACAAATAACAAAGCTGTTGATAATGTTGCAGATTTTGCTTCATACTTAAAGAATCCTTCAAGCTGGACAAATAACGGAGATATTCATGAGGCAGAAATTCCATTTACAGTTGAGGCATATTATACATTTGATATTTCATATACTGATATGTCAGGTAGAAAAAACACCTATGTTGATTATGGAAATTGTAAGGCTGTTAGCGAATTTGTAATCGATAAAACAGCACCAGTCAATTCTGATATTACGATAGATAGTTCTTCAGTTCTTGCTGTAAACGGAATAGCATTTGAAAGATTTTATCGTAACGATATTACTTTAAAATTTACAACAGATGCTGATATTAGTGGTATTAAATCAATTAAATACCAGAAAATTAATCAATTAGCAGATTATGATGTGAACGGAATATGGAATAATTATGATTCACAAAATGGTGTTTTAATAAAACCTAGTGAAAAATTTGTAATATATTTCAGAGTAGAAGATATGTCTGGTAACGTATCGATTGTCAATTCAACAGGTATAGTTGTTGATGACAAAGCACCAAGTGGTGAAAGTGCAGCACCACAGATAGATATATTGCCTGGTGTAGCTAATAAGAATGGTCTTCATAATAGTAATGTAAATGTTGCAATGAAAGTTATTGATCCTAAATATTCAGGTAATAATCAAGATGTTAATGGATATTATTCAGGTATTAATAAAATAACTTATAGAATATATACCAGGGATACAGATGCGGTTGAAACAGGAACGTTGCTCGATATAGCTTCAGATAATGTTGCAGGTGCAATATATGATAATGATAAACTTATAAGTTCCTGGAATGGTAATATTGTTATTGACTCTCAAAAATTTAATTCTAATAATGTAATATTAGAATTAACAGCATTTGATAATGCTGGTAATGAACGAGTTACTAATAATGAAATGATAGGTCAGTATATAAAGATAGACACAACTTCTCCAATAATAGATGTATCTTATGATAACAATGTTGCAGATAACAATGTGTATTTTAAAGAAAGCCGAACAGCAAGAATTCAGATAACAGAGCGTAATTTTAATGCAGATGATGTTAACATAAGCATTGTAAATACAGATGGTGTAATTCCGTCAATTTCAGGATGGGAACAGAACTCAGGCAGTGGAAATATGGATGATACTACTTGGGTAACATATGTTACATATGATGCTGATGGAGATTATAGTTTTGATATTAATTATAGTGATATGGCAGACAATGCAAGTCAATCAGTAAATTATGCAGAAGAAACTATTGCAGCTAATGAATTCACAATAGATAAGACATTGCCGGTAATAGAAGTTAATTATGATAATAATGAAGCTTCTAATGATAATTATTATAAATCGGACAGAGTAGCAACTATTACGATAACAGAACATAATTTTCAGGCAGATAGAGTTAATGTTAATATAACTGCAATGGATGATGGAAATGCGGTTTCGACGCCAGATATAAGTGGCTGGTCTTCAGATGGAGATAGAAATACAGCTACAATTAATTATAATAGTGATGCATATTATACATTTAGTGTTAGTACTACTGATATGGCGGG
>ERZ791608.492-NODE-492-length-19124-cov-3.976401_pt1 | contig 19124 bp, 20 predicted proteins | sample MGYA00510276_ERZ791608 | MGnify/ENA primary metagenome ERZ791608 (study PRJEB30046, sample SAMN00791908) | human gut metagenome | study: EMG produced TPA metagenomics assembly of the A metagenome-wide association study of gut microbiota in type 2...
TATTTCTGTTTCGCATCCAGTTCTGAATGACAAATCTGGGATCATTATCATTTCTGTATTTTGCGATATCTGTCAACGAAATGTATTCATTTTCAAAATCCTTGGTGTAAATTCCAATATCGATACCCTTTGCATGAATAATTTCTCTAACTATTTTATTTGCCATCTCTATTCCCCCACAATGCTTTCCATTTGCTCCAGTTTCTGCAATGCCTTCATATATGCCATCAATCTTTTATACTGTTCGTCTCCAAGGCTATGAATCTGCTTTAATATCTTAATATCCGACCTGGTCACTTCATAATCCTTATCTGTATCTTTATACTCCGGATCAATTCCTTTTCCCGTTAAAAGCTGTTCCGGTGTAATATCCAATGCGTCACATATGGATAATAAACAGTCTGCCTTTGGATTTGTCTTTTTCTTTTTCCAGTCACTGATGTTACTTGTTGCAATCCCGGTTCTTCTCGACAGTTCCAACTGGCTCATGTTCTTCTGCTCCATTATGTAAAAAATTCTTTCACTGATAATCATGTGTGTTCCTCCGTTATATTTCATATCCGTATTTATTGATTTCTTTTCCGTTTATACGGCTATTCTATCATGCCACAGCATTTCTTTCAATAGGAATGATAATACTTCTAAATTTCTCAATATTTTCTGTTTTATATAATTCCTTGTACAACTGTTTTATTCTCTTCATGCGAAGATAATTATCAGGATTACCTCACGAAAATATCTCTCTCAGCACATATCTAATCTGGATCTAAAATCTCTCAAGAATCTAAAAAATATCAAGACATAATAATTGAATAAGAAAAAACAGTAACATAAGAGCTAGATATATGTATACAGGTATACTAGTATACAAATAAGAGTTAGAATTGTGTATGAGTGTAACATAAAAAAATGAGTAACCTGTATGAGAGCATAAAAATACCTTCTGATTGTTGCCAATCAGAAGGTCTGTGATTAGTCGATGTCTTCCTTTGCTCCGCAACTACAAACTCTTCTATGATGTGTAATTGTCTCTGTGGTTGGATCTGTGTAATGTGGATAAAGTGCGTAACTGAAGCAACCAGTTTCATCCTGATGAGCTTCCATTACTACTGGATCTTCACACCAGAAACCACATTCACATAATTCACCAGGAATTTCCTCACCAGGGTGTTCGATAGTTTCGGTCCATTCCTTAGTAGTCCACTGATGCTGGTGCTCTGTGGTAGGAGCTTCAGTTGGAGCCTCTGTAGGAGCTTCTGTAGCTGGCTGCTGTGGCTGTGGCTTATAGTCATTCTTAGGAGCTTCTGTAGTCTTTTCTGTATTATGCTTAGGAGCCTCAGTGGTCTTTTCCTCTGTAGTAGGAGCATTTACTCCACCAGAGATTGGTCTCTCTGTGGTTGCTTCTTTCTTCTTTGAAGGCTTCTTAGCTTCTGTGGTAGCTGTTTCTTTCTTTTTAGTTGTTGCAACTTCTGTGGTTGCCTTAGCTTCCTGCTCAGTAGTTGTAACCTCAACCATGTTTGTGCTACCATCATCATTGTTCTTATTGTAAAGAATAATTCCAGTAGTAATACCAGCCAAAAGAATGATGACTGTAAGTACTGTGATAATAATGATGTTTCTCTTCTTTGTATTGATCTGATATGTGATCTTGTTGTCTGTGTTACTTTTCTTTTTTTGCATTTGTAATCACCTTTCCCTTATTATTTTCTCATAAGTGTATAGGATTTCACAAAATTTATTGTCTTGCTTTCTCTGACATTATTTTTTGCAGATTTATTAATTGCTGTCTTATATTGCAATTTTACCTAACTGAAAAATAATTTTTTGTGCTGTCCTATATTTTATTATATATATGAATATACAATATACATTGGGACAACGATAAGGAACGATAAGGAACGATAAGGAACGATAGTCCCAATGATTCCCACTTATAATCTTTATTATATATTTAAGGTTTTTAGCTGTAAACAATTAAGGTATACAAATATACATATTTTTTAAGCTTTTTTTAAGTTGACTGCCGCTAGCCTACGGCGCCGCAGTCAACAACTTCTTTAAAGTTTTCCATATCTGTTATCATAGGTACACAAAGTATAGTAATTCTATCAAGTGCAATCAATCCTTGTCCTTTACTTAGCTTTGTATTGACACATGGTAAATCAACACCTGTTCCAAATGTTGCAGATAATATATTTGACTGTGCATTTCCTAATAATACTTTTGTCAGATTACTTCTTGTGGTGGAATTTATATTTTCTGTTCCTGCTGATTGTAAAACTATCATCATATGAATATTACTCTGCCTTGCTAATACTGAAATATTTTTCACTACACGTTCTAATTCTTCTTTCTGCTTTTTATCAAGACTTGCCTGCAATGAAATATATTCTTCAATTACCACAAGCATAGGTTTATATCCTATATCGACCGCTAATGTTTTCGGATTCTTGTCTAGCTCTGGTTGTAATTTTTTCATCCTCAGATTCATCTCAGCTTCCACAGATTTCAACTTTACCAATATATCATCTATTTCATAACTGTAATCAGTGAAACCCTTATAGAGCCCGTAGGAACGCTTTAGGTCACATATTACAACCTGCCATCCCTTTATTATTGCCTGTATCACTAATTCATTTGCAAAATATGATTTTCCTGAACCTGTAGAACCACTTATCAGAAAATGTGGATAATCATTAACATTTAATATATGTTTCCTGTCAAAATATAAGTCCAGCAGATTCATACTTTCTATTTTCTGTTTATATTCTGCAAGTGAATATTCTTCTGGTTTATATGCCTTTATATCCTCATAAATAATTATTACTTCTGCATTATTCTGTGAAATATAATAATCTTCAACAATATATCTGTCTGGTAATGCAGTAGAAAAGGTATCGAGATATCTTTCAATGATTGTCCTTATTTTCCTTTTTTATGTATGCTCCTACCGACATTAAATTTCTTTCTACCGATTCCAATAATAATGCATGTGCCGTATATTTTTTAATACCACCATATTTAAGTAATATGACTGCAATAATGATTGCTTCACCTATCAATGCATTCGAGAACCCGATTCAACTGTTGGCTTACATCGATTTCCATTCCTTTTACTTCTTATTTCCTATGCCTTATCAAAAATATCTTCAGACACAATCGCCGGATGATGATTTTTAATATAGTATTTATCTTCCTGCCCCATGTTTTGAAGTCTACGCTTTGATATAGCATCTCTTTCCTTGCGGATACGTCTGATATTTTCTCCGACTGTCATTGAGATTTCCTCCTAATACAACAAATACATATTGTACATCTCATAATACTCTTTTTCTCGCATTTCCACTTCTCCACTTAATTAGATGCTCCTCATTTCTGTCCTTTATGCTCTCACCAAATGCCTTTGCAGTAAAATCATCGCAGCAGTCATACCGGTGTATGGATGTACCATGTTCCCGTATCTCCGAAACAAAAAGAGCAGTCGGGAATAGTTCTTCCGTAAATCTGCTCTTATACATCAGTTCTTCTGTCGTCTCAGGCAAATGAACTTCATAGATAATTTTAATGTCACTGCGACACAGGACAGCTTTCTGTCAGTAGTATTAAAATATCGCTGCCAGATTTTGTTTACAACCCGAAGCAAACTGGATGAATACTGTACTCTGCCATTAAAAGAAATAGAGGATATGAACGCTCTCTTCCAGCTGGCATCAGTATTTTATTCAGAGGCAGACACGTACCGGGCAACAGTTGAAAAGATCATCGAAACTGTTCACTCTCATACTTTTGCCGTGGAACTGGCTGCAAAACTTTTGGAAAATGGAATTTCAACTCCAGGTCAGTTATTAGCAAAACTTCAGGAAGAAAGAGCATCTCTCGATAATGAAGATAAAATTAAGATAATCAAGGATGGTCAAAGCAGTAAAGCCACTTATTATAGTCATATCCATACTCTATTTTCACTATATGCTTTATCCCGAAAACAGCAGGATATCATGTGCAATTTGTGTTTTCTTCCTTACACTGGTATTTCTGCCCGCATATTCGCCAAATGGCTGGAACTGCCTACCTTAAATGAAATTAACGACTTGATTGAAACTGGTTTTGTGCAGACAACTACACGTCACACAATCTCCCTGCATCCTATGATTAAGGAAATTGCCCTTTCAGAGACAAAACCATCTGTAAGTAGCTGTCACATATTACTGGATTCTTTACAGAAAATATGTTTAATGCATGGAATTGAAGTCGATTATTACAAGAAGCTGTTTCAGACAGCAGGAAACATCATAGAATTGATTGAAAAAGATGATATACCAAAATATCTACTTTTTCTGGAAAATGTTTTTCCATATATGGATAATTATAATTACCAGAAAGGTATGAAAGAAATCATTCAGGAATTAAAAAATTTTTTGAAGCCTAAAGACATTGGCACCGATTCTGACCGGGCATTGTTACTGGATTTTCAGGCTACTCTTGAAATCAAGCCAGAAAAAGCAATAAAACTGGAAAAGGATGCACTTGCCCAGATAGAAAATATCACTGCTGACAATGCTCGCCTTGTTTCCAACCTTCATGCCAATCTCGGTGGACTTTACCGCATGAACGGTCATCCCGATCTTGCAAGAGAACACATGGAAAAAAGTATCTCACTGCTTGACCAATTTAACCTGCTTCATATAAATGACAGCATACCTCAGATTGCCAATTATGCAATGTTCCTGACAGAACAGCAGGAACCCGAAAGAGGCATCTCTGAATTGCAAAAATTATCCGGCATCATCAAGGAATACCATTCCGATGACTGTCTGGATTATGCCAAAGTACAGGAAACCCTTGGAACCATTTATCTGATGACTGCCAATCTTCCGCAAGCCAAAACACATTTTAAAAGAGCTTTCAAAATATATGAAAAGATCTGGGCTGATGAACCAGAAATGATTGAAGCAAAATATCAGGAAATTCAGGAGTTATATCCACAGATTGGATTTTGCATTGGAAAAAATCTATCCGGTCTTTTAACAAAATAAGCATAATTTACGGCGGGCAACTTGCCCGCCGTTATATTCAACTATTCGTCAAATAAATATATGCATCTTCCAAAGTGATATCATTATCCAGGACACAATTCTCATTTGGCTTTCCTTTGCTTAATACTTTCATATGAATTCCATTTTCTACATACTGCTTAGATGATATAGAATAATTGGCTTCTAACAAACGGGCTTCTTCTGCATTTTGTACCGTACAATTCCAAACACAGCCCTTTGCATTTTCCAGCAATCCACTCACGCTTCCGGAATATAAAAAATTCCCTTTTTTCATAATGGCAAGCTGTGTACAGGTTGCTGCTAAATCTTCTACTACATGAGTGGAAAACAGCACAGTTCTATCCTTTGAAAAATCAACCAAAAGATTGCGGATCCTGATTCTTTCTTCCGGATCTAACCCGGTGGTAGGTTCATCAATAATCAAAAAATCCGGATTATTAAGAAGTGCCTGTATGAGTCCGACACGTCTCTTCATACCACCAGATAATTGCCGCATTTTTTTATTCTGATGCTCTGTAAGAGAAGTCTTTTCCAGATAATAGGTAATTCTTTGTTCGAGGTCATTTCTGGCTACTCCTGACAGTCCCCCCATATATACAAGACATTCTTTCACCGTAAGATTCGGATATAAGTCGATTTCCTGTGGAAGATAACCAATCTTTTTCTGTATTTTCTCATAATTTCCCTCGTTATACAGAATTCCATCAAGGGAAACCATTCCTTCCGTTTGTTTTAAAACAGTTGTAAGAACCCTCATCAAAGTGGTTTTTCCGGCACCATTCTCACCCAAAAGTCCGTAAATTCCCTTAGGTATTTCAAGAGATGCCTTATTTACTGCAACTACACCATTTTTAAATCTAACTGTTAAATCATTTATTCTAATACTCATAATCTATCCTCTTTTCTTTAAAGTCATTGGTAATACTGCAAATAAAAACAGCCCCGCTATAAAAGACACAAGCGTTCCATAAATCCAACTCTCGGACATTAATTGAGTAGGTTCACAAAAGCTGAAAGAAAACAATCCCAGATTTCCGAAAAATGAACTTCCCGCTTTTGATATAAGTCCAATGACAATTCCAAATAAACATCCAATACCTGCCCACATATTTCGAAGCAATGTACACAAAATCACAGAGCATATACTCCAAAGCCAGATAGTTCCAAACATTGCAATGAAATATAAAAGAAATATCTGAATACCCGAAATGCCTTCGTTTACACTGCCCGGTTTTTGCCAGAAAAACAAAACATATCCAACACAGGAAAGTATTAATAAATATAATATTTGAACGCACAATCTCTGTGATATTACTTTTAACTGCTTTTTTTGATCATACAAATGAAATACATCGGCACGCTTACTTTTTACTTCCATCAAATATGTGTCACTACAAAAAATAATTGTTAAAAATGCTATTGGAGACTGAATTGCTGAACCGATTTCTTCATAGTATATAATCGGATGAATAACACACAATATCAGTATAAATGCACATGAATAAAAAATCTTATATAACGACAGGCAGTTTTTTAGTTCCGTTTTCAATGAACCCTCCTCCTTTTCCAGATTGTAACAGAAATACATACTAATATAACAGATGAGATCACAAGCATAATCTGATTTATATTTGACATTTTGGCTGCATGTGTTTCAAAAAACCTGCCAGGGAATCGCACCATAATAGAGAACGGTCTCATATAATAAATATCATTCTTCATGGTCAGCATATTTGAATATATAATGTGTAAAAACAAGATTGGTGCTGCCGGAAGCGGATTTTTAAATATTACTGCTGTAATTGTATAGACACAACATATCATCAAAAGATTCGGAACAATATAGATCAGAGAATTCACGCAAAAATCAATTGGTGTTACTGGAAAGCCCGATTCTAAAGACGTTTTCAAACACAGCATAAAGAATATAACATTCAAAATCACTAATACTCCCAGCATACTAATGAATCCGCTTATTACTTTCCCACATATATATTGGATTGCCGTAACAGGCTTTGTATGTAATAATTCATAGGTACTTTTTCGTGTATCCTGAATAAATAAAAATGATAGCAAGACTGTTGCAAAAAAGGCCATATGCAATCCTGCAAAATCCGTAAATTTTTTGGCAAAGTACCAGGAAAAAGAATGTTCGGATAATTTCCGCTCGATATAATGATTGATTTCTTCTGCTGTCCCCTTATGAATTTCAAGGTCCTCATAAGCATATAATGCATTATAATAGCCATATTGGGATTCCAAAAACTCAGAAGCAGTCTTTACATCCATATTCTGAATTTCTTTCATTACATGATCTGCTTCCTGCCTGCTAAATCCAAAACCATTTTTGGAGGTGTCCATTAACGTCTCTTTGATCGTATCTTCCCACTCCCTTCTTCTTTCTTTATCATCAGATGTGGGAATGTACCCATCCATGACATCAGCATCTTCCAATGCTACGTCATTTTGTGTGATCTGTTCATTCTGTTTGATATAATGAATTTGCAAATACGATGACAGACATTGATACATACTGGCAACTATAATAATCAAGCCAATCCACAAAACAGGGTTCTTTAAATAATCAAGTATACTTCTTTTTATGATTGTTTTCATTGTATCTCTTCCTTTCTTTAACAACATCATACAAATCAATTCTCAATAAATTCACAACAAAAAAAACTAAAACCACTTTATTTGTGATTTCAGCCTTATAAAGTATTTTTATTCAGCTTTGAAAAGAGCTTCTACATGAGCACCGCCTTGTCTGGCATTATATATTTTCAAATTTCCTCCATGCTTTTCACAGAAAATACGAGAAATATACATACCAAGGCCAAAATGCTTTAAATCATCTTGTGGATTCTTATGATAAAATGGTTCTGTTACTTTTTCCTCAGTATCCACAAATCCTATTCCATCATCTTCAACAGAAATTATAAGAAAACCATCCTTTTTCTTTATCTGCAAAGCAATACTTTTTTGTGCATATCGAACCGCATTTTCCAGTAAGTTGTCTGCCACTTCCATGACAAGTTCCTCATCCACTTTCACAATGTTTTGTTCCTGCACTCTTTCTACCTTACATAATTTACTTTCCTTCTTGGACAGCATGGCAGCTTCTGCCTCAATCTTTTTTGCCAGTTCCGATAACTCTATCTCTGAGCATTGCAGTTCCCTCTGTTCTAAATGGGACATTTTTCTCATGTTTTCCGTGAAATGCTCTATACGGTCAATCTGATACATGCCTGTTTGTAAGATATCAATAACATCCTCTGTTTTTATACTCTCGGCAGAAACAAACTCTAAGAGCATTTCCTGATACCCACGCAATATGGAAAGTGGAGAACGTATATCATGTGCAATTGCATTCCGCAAAGCCTTCTCGTCATCAATCATTCGCCACATCTTTCTGTTGTTATCTGCTAAATCACTTCGCATCATTTCAAATTCTTTACACAAAGTTCCCATCTCATCTTTATTTTCATAGGACACATGAAAATCCAGTTCATTATCTGCAATCATTTGTGAGGCATCTTTTAGTTCCTGTAGAGGTGTCTTTAACTTATTTTTATAAAAAAAGAATACCGCAACAACACTCCCAACAATCGAAAAAATCAGTACCGAATATGTTTCCATAAAGTCACACATTTCCGAAAGATGATAGTCCAAACGATTCATCTGCGATTGATTAGGTCTTGATATCTCAATCTCGTATTTCTTTCCATATTGCTGAAACACGTCCGTATAATCTGCATAATCAATATATTTTTCCCATATTTTATTCTGCATATTTCCTGCAAAATGAACTGTAAATCCAGATAACAGAAATGCTGCCGTTAAGCTGATCACAAAATAAAGCAGAATTGTTTTTTTCAGTGACAAGTTTCTTATTTTTTCCATCGGTATCCAATCCCCCATACAGTTTCTATGTATTCTTTTTCTGAATAATCCGCTATTTTTTTCCTTATACGCCGTACTAATTCCGTTATCGTTCTACTGTCCCCTTCCGCATCATATCCACAGACTTGTGCATATATACGTTCTTTATCAAACACCTGCCCTGGATGCATGGATAAGAATTCAATAATCTGATATTCAATTTTTGTGAACTCCATCCTGTGTCCGGCTATAGCTACTATTTTTTCAGAATAATCAATCAGCATTTCATCCATGAAACGGTATTCCGTTTTTTGTTGATGCCTTTCTTCTCTCTTTATGTTTGTGACAATCCTTGCTTCCAACTCCCGAAGACTAAATGGTTTCGTAATATAGTCATCCCCACCCGAAAGCAACCCATTAATTTTATCATCTTCATCAACTCTTGCTGTTAGAAACAAAATCGGGCATAACACTTTACTGCGTATCAGACGACATACTTCAATCCCATCCATGCGTGGCATATTGATATCCAACAAAATAATATCCGGTTTCATTTTTATTTTATTTAATGCTTCCATTCCATCTGTAGCCGTAATGGTTTCATATTGTTTCATATTAAAATAACTACAAAGCATTTTCACCAATTCTTTATCATCATCGACAACTAAAATCTTGTATTTCATCCAAACCACCTCCAGTATCCATATTATACGATAAAAAACAATGAAATCACAACAAGAGTACATGAAGAACGTAAGCACAATATATCTTTTTTCTCAATTCCTGCTCAATTTCCCCTCAATGCCTTTTTCCTCCGATTTTCGTATGCTTTTCCCACAGCAAAGCAGTACCACACCGGTACGACCTGCTGAATCAATCAATACGAAAACGGAGGTATTTTTTATGCGAGAACTCAGAAACACAAAAATCATCGCTGTAGATCATGGCTATGGCAATATGAAAACAGCAAACACCGTCACGCCAACCGGAATCAAAGCCTATGAAACGGAACCAATCTTCACCGGGAATATTCTGGAATATAACGGCATTTACTACCGGATTGGCGAAGGACACAAAGAATTTATCCCGGATAAAGCTATGGACGAAGAATATCATCTTCTGACGCTAATGGCTATTGCAAGGGAACTAAATGTCTTTTCCATCCGTGAAGCAGATGTTCATCTGGCTGCCGGACTTCCTCTGACATGGATCAGAACTCAAAGAGAAGCTTTTCGTTCCTATCTGCTCCAGAATCCAGAAGTCCGTTACCTTTTTAACGGCAAAGAGTATCATCTCCACTTTGTGGGATGCAGCCTTTACCCACAGGGGTATCCGGCTATTGTAAACCAACTTGGAGATTTCAAGGGAACCAATCTCCTTGCAGATATCGGAAACGGAACCATGAACATTCTGTATATCAACAATAAGAAAGCTCAGGAGAGCCGATGCTGGACAGAAAAACTTGGTGTAAACCAATGCATGATTGCCGCAAAGAACGCTGTTCTGGACAAATTCGGAGTGAAAATTGAAGAATCCACAGTAGAACAGATTCTGCGGTTTGGAACCGCTGACATTTCAGCACCATATCTGGATTGTATCAGTTCTATTGCCAGACAGTATGTGGCAGAACTTTTTTCCACGCTCCGCAAATATGAATACAATCCTGACCTGATGCGCCTGTATGTGATTGGCGGTGGTGGATGCCTGATTCGTAACTTCGGAACGTATGACAAATCACGAGTCACCATCATTGATGACATCTGCGCCACCGCCAAAGGTTACGAATCTCTGGCTTATATGAGCCTGAAAAGGAGGGGATAAACCATGCAGAACAATATCCGCAACACCAACCTGCGCTTTAATCTGGGCAAAGAACAGCAGCGGAGAGCCTGGGAATATTTACAGACAATGGACAGGCAGGATTTTAAATCTTACAGTCAGGTAATCTCTCTTGCACTGGTAGATTATTTTGACCGCTACTACCGCACACAGGCTGATCCTTATCTGGAAACAAGAGAACGGGAAGAACTTTTTGTGAAACAGATTGTAGATGCAGTGGAAAACAGTCTGAAACAGGCATTGCCACTTTTTCTTTCCGGACTGACTGCAGGCATGGTGCAAAGGGAGCCCCAAATCAGGGCGTCCTTTCCAACACCTGAAAATTCGCAGCCAGATAGTGATGTAGACTGGGATTTTCTTGGAGAATAACTGATTGGAGGTGAACACATGACGGACTTTCTGACAGCAGACACCAACCTGCCATCTTATATGATGTTTCCCCGTTTTCTTCTGGACATGGAAATAAACGAAACTGCCAAAATGCTTTATATTATCCTGCTCGACCGGGCAAGGCTTTCCCAGAAAAATGAGGGCTGGTCAGATATCAATGGTCATGTGTTCATTTACTTTACAATTGAAGCACTGGCAGAAGTTCTCCATAAAAGCCAGATGACGGTTAAAACTGCTCTGGCAGTACTGGAAAAACAGGAGCTTATCTTCCGAAAACGGCAGGGACCCGGACAGCCCAATCGGATTTATGTAAAACTCCCAAAAGAAACCATCCACTATACAGACAGATTTCTTTCCCTAAGACAGACAGAAAACTGTCCTATTGACAGACAGGATTCTTTCCCTGATACAGACAGAAAACTGTCTGGTAATAAGAAAGAGATAAAAAAGAACAATTTAGCAATAAGAGGGAGTAAGGAGCCACTCTCACCCTATGGAAAATTTCAAAATGTTTTTCTGTCAGAAAAAGAGCTTGAAGATATCCGGCAGACAATCCCTGACTGGAAGGATTATATTGAACGCTTATCCGGTTATATGGCTTCTACCGGAAAGCAATATCAGAACCATGCAGCTACCATCATCAGTTGGGCAAGACAGGATCATCCTGCTTCCCGGCAAAGAAATTACGAAAGTGAGGAATACGAAACACTATGACAAGATTTACAGAAAAAGCAACCGCTATAACACCAAACAGAGAGCTTCAGCCTGATGAATATTTTAACGAAACAGACCACCTGATCTACTGTTCCAAATGCAATACGCCAAGACAATGCCGGCATGAATTACAGGGAAAGGTTCTTATTCCTTCCATCCGCTGTAAATGCCAGCAGGAAATCTTTGAGCAGGAAGAAACCCAGAGAAAACTTCATGAAAAACAAATGGAAATAGAGCATCTTAAAACCAGCGGCTTACAGGACAAAGCACTCTATGACTAATTCCGCTGCCTATATAACCATACTTGCTTTCAGATAGAATAAATTTAACAACACATCTATATCAACTTGTCACAACCATTTTTCACAATCACTTTGATTCTATTTCATACTTCTTAAAAAGTTCGGGACATTATTATCAGTTACCACTCGTACCGTTTCCTAGGAAAACCTAATCCATGTATTCCTATTTCTTCACAAATTGAAGATAATATCTTTAATATTTCTTCCCTTGTTGAATCAAACCATATTGCCAAATCTCTGTCATAGAAACAATACATCACATCATCTTCTCCATATAATGAATATGCTCCAGTGTCTTTTGCAATTTTTAATCGTTTTCTTAGTGCAACCAACATATCACAAATTGTATTAAGCTTCTCCCGCCACTCTATATTTACAACAGACGATTTTCCGTCTGCTTTTTTTAAGATACTTCCGTCTCTGGGGTGAAATGTATAACGAGAGTCCCGTTTGTAACGCAAGAGTCCCTCTTTGTAAATGAAAATCTCATTTTGTAAACGAGATTCCCACTTTGTAAACGAAAATCCCGTTTTGTAAGCGAATTTCCCGGATTTTCATTTGTACATTGACATGTTATAATACGTTCAGCAATAAATTTGCACACGACAATAAGAGATCAATTCCCGCTCGAAATTTTTGTATTCGGAGAATCCATCCCTGTTTTGAAGTCATTCTGCTGTTTTTGTTCTGGCGGCACTTTGCAAATTTATCTGTTACTTTTTGAGAAGTTTAGGCTTTAAGATGATGTTTTCGGCGGCAACCGGTTTACATCCAAGTTTCTTAAGTATATCTTCTCCGTAATAAAAGCTGAACGTTTCGTATGGGCTACGGTTGTTCAGCTTTTTTCTTTTATAAGAATTGATATGATCCATCATCAGAAAAATATCCTTCTGTGTCAAATCATCAAAGCTGCTTCCCTTTGGCAGGATACGACGTATCAGCTCATGATTCACTTCACAGGCTCCCTTTTGGTAAGGTGCACTTGGATCGCAGTAAAATACTTTCGTTCTGCTGCATGGAATCGTATCTCGTTTTTCAATTGCTTTTGGATTTGAAAACTCACTTCCATTATCCGTAAGAATAACCGGAAACAACCGTGAAAAATCTTCATTTCCAAGGACTTTATCCAACAGATTTATAATCTGTATGACAGATGCTGAAGTATTTGAATCTCGCAGAAATGCAAGCATTAGACTTGTTTCAACGAAATGTATGGTAAGCAGGCATTTGCCTCCCACACGTCCGATAACACTATCCATCTGTACAACAGCAGACTCCGGCTTTGCTTCAAGAAACTTCTGGAAATCAGTATAGCTTCTACCAATACGACATCCTCTGTCTACCTTGAATTCAGGCTGTTTGTATCGCGGGCGATACTTTACTTTACGAGGCAGATCAATGTTACGGATATCAAAAAGCTGGGCATCAACATAGTTATACAATGTTTTTTCACTGCACATGATTTCATCAACATGCTCTATATAAATCTGATGAAGAGACTGTCCATTTTTAACCAAGGGGCTGATGATTCCGTTGATTCTTGCTATATCATCCTCATTGGATAAAATACCTGTCCTGGATTCCGAAATAGACTGATGTGCCATTTCATGAGCATCTGCCGGGCCATAAATGCGTTTTAACAAGGTACATTGGGGAAGCTGGCTGCAACCATTACATACATATGGAGGTTTGGTTTTAACGGAGCAGATATCCTCTGCAAAATCCGGACAATGTAATGTACACTCGGAACACAGACTGCATTTATACGCTGATTGATGCGTACAACTGTTTCCGCACAGCTTTTTAGCTTTGCATGTACTGCGATGTTTACATGGATTGTAAGGATATCCTGGGCGACCACTTTTCTTATCATAGGAATGCTTTTTTATTTCCTTTGCAATCGTGGTACGATCCTTGCCTAACTTCTTTCCTATAACTCCAAAAGAGACATTCTCCTGAAGGAGTTGTGCAATAACTAATCGATCTTCATATGTTAAAAACTTTGACATGGTAGCTCCTTTCCAGCCGCCAGAAATCAAAGCATAACAAAAAAGAGACCAACAATCCAGTCAGTCTCTTGAATTTGTAAAGGAAAATCCATACCCTTCCTTTACACTTATTACTATTAACTTTTAAAGAAGTCTGAGATGGCGGGTATGGAATCTCAGATTACAATTGACGCTTCCGTCTCTGGTTCTAAGAACTCCCGTATTTAAAGCGATAATAGTATCCTCAATAGCCTTATCAAAATCTTCCATTCTTCCTTCTTGATATATTCTATCCTGAAATGCTGGACGATCAAAACATTGCACAAAGAACTTTATAAGTTCTTTATCTTCATGTTGCTCCTCTGCTGTTGCTTCTTCCAAATCAAGAACTGCCATTTGCTCTGAAATTTCCTTCCATTTTTTCAATTTAGCAATCGTATATCTATTCACATCTGAATCTATTAATTTTGAACACGACTGGCATAACCATATTCCATTTTCTGCTGATGCTCTCTCTTGAGACGTTATGTTCTCATCATACCTTGGTCCGCCTTTAGAAGCTGCTGTAATATGAGATGCAACTCCAATATTTATGATATTCTCTTTTCCTATTCCTGCTCCACGAGTTGCTTTTCTACAATTAGGATTGCTGCATTTCCATCCAACTCTATTAGCTAACAAATCCTTTGTTCTTTGTGAAAAATCATCTCTCATATAATTTTACCTCCACCTTACACTTTATCATCTTTAAATTTTCTATAATCAACGAAAAGCTCCCGAAAGAGCTTTCCATTACCTTAAATATACACTAATTCTTTTAACACAATCTCTTCTGCCCTACTACGAATACCATTTACCACTCTGACCCATTCCATCTGATCACGAACTTTCAATTCCTCCGTAATCCCCTGCTTCTCCATCATCTGACGCACCAGAATATCCATCCTTTCCTGTGCTTCATCGTCTACAACATTCAGATGTTCTGTCAATCTGTCTTCCAACATATACAGTGAATACATTGCCGGACGATGCTCTTTCAGATATGTTTTCCGCATCATTCCATATTTCCCATAATGCGGTTCTTCATCTGTACTGACAAGATTCGGATAGTAAATTCCGTCTGCACCAAGTGTGTAGGTTCCACCCATTTTTTCAAATGTGCTTTTCATGTGTTATTCCTCCTTGAAATCAGCGATGTCCTTAGATCATCGCAAAATATTTCAGGGCAGCCTTGATAGCATCTTCTTTCTCTTTCGGGCATTGTGGAACTCTTGCATTTTCTGATTTTGGAAGATTATAGTTTTCTCCCACTTCAATTCCACATTTGCGTTTTATCTGAGAAATATATAAACTTGAAACCTTCAAGCCAAATTCTTTCAGCACATAATCTTTGATTTCCTGATAGGTTGCTTTCAACTCGGCACTGGTGGCATCCAGCTCGTCCAGGTCTAAGTCGATCTCTATCGTGTCATCTGGTTTTTGTTGGGACAAAAGAACAACCGTCTCCACATGACTTGTCCTCGGAAACTGATCGACGCAACACACCTTATCCACGTGGTACCCGCGGCGAATGATCGTCTCCAGGTCGCGTGCCAGCGAGGTCGGCTTGCAACTGATATAGACGATCTCGTCCACGCCAAATGCAAGGATTTTCTCCAGTGCTTTCGGATGAATCCCGTCCCGTGGCGGATCGACAATGATCAGATCCGGTTTCTCATCCACAAGGTCGATTGCCTTTAACACATCACCTGCGATGAATTCGCAGTTAGAAAGTCCATTTGCCTTTGCATTTTCCTTCGCTGCCTCGACCGCTTCCTCCACGATTTCGATTCCGATCACTTTCTTCGAAACCGCTGCCATCATCTGTGCGATCGTACCGGTTCCGCTATACAGATCGAACACGGTCTTGTCGCCGTCGAGCTTCACGCTGCCCCGCATGATATAATCGCGCGCCTTTTCATACAGCACCTCGCAGCCACCTGTGTTTGTCTGGAAGAATGAAAACGGCGAGATCTTGAATTTCAGTCCAAGTATTTCCTCTTCGATGTAATCCTGACCATATAGAAGCTCCATCCGATCGCTCTGCACGACATCGCCCAAAGCGTCATTTTCCGTGTATAGAATACCTGCAATACTTCCCGCAAATGCATCGGACTTCTCTAATTCCAGCAGCATTTCCACGAACGCCTGAAGCAACTGTTTTACGTCAAATCCATATGTGACCCACTGTGTCGATGTTACCAGATTGATCAGGAACTGCCCATTTGCACGCGACTGGCGCACAACCAGATTCCGCAGGATTCCCTCGTGGCGCATCCGGTGAAAGAACGGCACATTTCGCCCGGAGAAAAACGCGAGTGTCGCCGTGAGTATGCGGCTCCAGTCTGCGCCAATGATCTCACATCCATCGACTGTCAGGATATCATAGAAGCTTCCCTTCTGATGTAATCCAAGTGCTAATGGACCATCCTTGTAGGCGTCACCAAACGTGAATTCCATTTTGTTCCGATACGCAGTCTGGCTCGGCGAACCAAGGATTCCTTCCCATTCATAATCCTTTGAATTGGAATCCTCCGCCAGAAGCACGCGGTCAAGTAATGCTTTTACCATGTCCGCTTTCAGCTTCAGCTGATTGTCATACGACATCGTCTGGTAGGCGCATCCACCACACGCACCAAAATAAGGGCAGGTCGGCTCTACATCCTCCAGCGGACTCCGCTCTAAGACTTCCAGCACCTTTCCCTCTGCCATACCGCTTTTCTTCTTTGTTACCATATATTTCACTTTCTGTCCCGGCAGGGCGCCCTTGATCGTCACCTTGCGCTCGTCCACCTGAAAGCTTCCTTTGTTTGGGAAATCATAACGCTCAATGATTCCCTCGCATACATCACCTTTTTTCACTCGACTGTCTCCTCATTTTCGTTTATTCTCATATGATTGTGGAATAATTTATTTCTCTATGAGTTGTAAACAATACACATTATACGCAGACACGCTCTCGCTCGGTTCATCACGCAGTGGTACTAAATTCACGTCAACAAGTTGTCGTTCATTAAGTACCAGCGTGCTTCAACGGTCTGCTTTACAATGTGTATTATTTACAACTCCATATACATATTCTCTTCATTCCGCCATCATCATTCGACATACCTTAATTCGTATGTCACTTCATCTTCATCGTCAATTTCCATCACCATATATGTGTAACGGTGATCTGCCTGCCGCGGCTTCGAAATGCTGCCCGGATTCAAAATCGTAATATCGTCTGGATCTTCCTCCAGATATGGCACATGCGTGTGTCCATACATCGCGATATCGCAATCATTCTCCAATGCCGCAAACCGCAGCAGATCCAGCCGCATGTCCACCTGATACAGATGCCCGTGCGTTGCGAAGATACGATGTCCGCCAGCTTCGATCACATTTGCATTCAGAAGCTTCGCATCATAATCGGTATTTCCACGCACGATGTAGCATGGCACACCAGCCAGCGACTCAAGCTCCCGTGCATCCCCGACATCGCCCAGATGAATCAACATCTGGAATTCGCCGATTTCTTCCCGCACCTGCGCGATTGCAAGCTCCACGTTCTCATTTCGCCCATGCGAATCACTCATTATCAAAATCCGCAGCATAATTTCCTCCTTCGAGCCCTAACTACAGTACCTCGCGAATCTTTTCCAAGGCACGTCCACGATGGCTGATCTTGTTCTTATCTTCCGGTGCCAGCTCCGCGGTCGTCTTTCCATATTCCGGCAGGAAGAAGATCGGATCATAGCCAAATCCATGTTCCCCGGCAGGCTGATGCGCGATCATACCCTCAATCACGCCGCGGCGTGTCGTCACCGTACCATCCGGAAATGCTGCTGCAATCGCACATACGAACCGTGCCGTCCGCTCTTCTTCTTTTGCATCTGCAAGCGCGTCAATAATCATCTGATTCTTAATACTGTATGGTGTATCCTCGCCCTGCCATCTTGCAGAGTAAATGCCCGGCGCACCATCCATGTAATCAACTTCCAGACCACTGTCGTCGGCAAGAACCACGCAGCCTTCCGCTTCCTTTGTCTTGCTGATAGCTGTCGCTTTGATGATCGCATTCTCCTCAAATGTCTTGCCATCCTCCACGATATCAATGTCGATGCCTGCTTCTTTCATAGAAACAATCTCATACCCACAATCCGCCAAGATCATGCGCACTTCCACCATCTTATTCGCATTACCAGTTGCAAAAATAATCTTCTTCATCTGCCTGTATCTCCTTTTTCCTTACTATTTCCGCTTGTTCGTAAACGCCTTCAAGCACACATTGCATTTCTCACTCGTCTCCGCCCGGTGCCACATCTCTCCATACAAACTGATGTAGCCCTCGCCGTCACTGATATCAAAGCTTGCCGTCCGCTCATCCGCATTGTACTCAATCGCGATCGGATGCACCGCGCCCGGCGTCTTGATCTTCACCACAACCGCATAACGCTCATTGTCATCGAGTTCGATTTCCTCCGGGAAATCCACCGTGTAATACCCGGCATACTGCATGCTACCGGACGTCACAAACTCCCGGTTCTTAAACGAGTCCACACCATCAAAATGCCGCACAACATACACTTCAAACTCCGTATCCTTATCCGTCGCATAGAAAGAAACGGCTGCCAGATTCTCATTTTTTCCTGCCTCGTAGACATTGGAAAAATACGCATCCTCCTTGGAGAAACCAAGCTGTCCAACCCAGCCAAGCTTATCCGTCTGGTAGATCTTATCATAATTATCCTTATCTCCAATCCGCGTGTAAACAACCGATTTCCGGCAAATCTTCGTATCATAATAGGATACATAGAAATATCCATCATCGCCGAATTCCTCGCCCCAGCTGTTCTTGCAGATAAAAGCGCCGTCCTTCTCCGGCTCTGTTACAAAATTTTCTTTCGGATAGGTATCATCCCATCCGATAATAT
>ERZ791608.502-NODE-502-length-18925-cov-3.817276_pt1 | contig 18925 bp, 17 predicted proteins | sample MGYA00510276_ERZ791608 | MGnify/ENA primary metagenome ERZ791608 (study PRJEB30046, sample SAMN00791908) | human gut metagenome | study: EMG produced TPA metagenomics assembly of the A metagenome-wide association study of gut microbiota in type 2...
CATTTTCATGAATGGCCTCTTCTACTTGATAAGCCGGAGCATGTTTTTTATGCATGCCTTTCGGTTTTTTATTACCTGCAGCTCCCATAGTAAAAACCTCCTTTCAAAATCCTTTAAAAAGTCAAATTATAATTTATTATTTCAATAAATCCAACTGTTTGAAGCATTTAACCAGCTTTTCGATAGCAAAGTCAACCTGCTCTTTAGTATGAGTAGCCATCAAGGCAAAACGTACCAGTGTATCCTGAGGCGCACATGCCGGCGGAATAACAGGATTAATGAACACGCCCTCATCGAAAGCCAGCTTGGTAACTTCGAAAGTCTTGTCCGTATCACGTACATACAACGGGATAATAGGACTTTCCGTATCACCGATTTCAAAGCCAGCCTCACGGAAGCTCTTCAAGGCATAATTGGTAATCTTCCACAAGTTTTCCTGACGCTGAGGTTCAGTTTTGAAAATATGCAGAGCCTCCATTGCTGCAGCAGTAGCAGCCGGCGTATTACTTGCCTGGAATATATAAGAACGGGCATTATGACGCAACCAGTTAATTACATCTTTGTCACCGGCAACGAAACCACCGATAGAAGCCAATGATTTGGAGAATGTACCCATAATCAGGTCAATGTCCTTGGTTACGCCGAAGTGATCGCATACACCTCGTCCGTTTCTACCAAACACACCCAGACCATGAGCTTCGTCCACATAAACACTGGCATTATATTTCTTCTTCAATCGAACAATCTCAGGAAGATTTGCCAAGTCGCCTTCCATAGAGAAGACACTATCCACTACAATCAGTTTGATAGCATCCGGCTCGCACTTCTGAAGCTCTTTCTCCAGAGCTTCCATATCGTTATGCTTATACTTCAGCTGAGTAGCAAAAGAAAGGCGGCGTCCGTCGACGATTGAAGCATGATCGCGGTCATCACAAATAATATAGTCACCACGTCCGGCCAACTGCGGGATAACTCCTTCATTAACGGTGAAACCGGTAGAAAAACAGAGAGCTTCGTCCTTCCCCACGAAATCGGCCAATTCCTTCTCCAGTTCAACATGAATATCAAGGGTTCCGTTCAGCAAACGTGAGCCGGCACATCCGGTTCCGTACTTGCGGGTAGCAGCAATCGCTGCATCGATGATACGTTGGTCGTGAGTCAGACCCATGTACGAATTAGAGCCGAACATCAAAACCTTCTTTCCATCCATCATTACCTCTGTGTCTTGAGCGCTGTCAATCTCGCGGAAGTAAGGATAAACACCTCTCTCCATGTACATCTGAGGTGTTCTGAATTTACTTAGTTTGTCTTGTAATAATCCCATATTCTAATATCTGGTAAGCCCGATGACTTACATTAATTATAATTAACCGGACTCTTTCATGCCGGCAATTTCATAAAAAGAGTGCGCAAAGATAATAATTTTCGTTGTTTTAAACGCCTGTTACGGCAAAAAAAACGTTTTAAACATCATTTCTGCACAAAATGTACCACGGAATAAACAAAATAGTCGTATTTTTGTTTACTGAAAAGACTAAGCTGCTCAGACAAGATGGACCCAAAGAAAGAAATAGTATTTATAGTCAATCCGATATCAGGTACTCATGGAAAAGAGTTCATTCTGCATCAGATAGAAAAAAGACTGGACCATACATTATATAATTATACAATCCGAAAGACTGAATATGCCGGACATGCCATAGAAATAGCACGGCAGGCGGCCGAAGAAAAGAAAGACATCGTTGTGGCCATAGGCGGCGACGGAACAATCAACGAAGTAGGACGTGCCCTGATACACACCGACACGGCTATGGGCATCATTCCATGCGGCTCGGGCAACGGACTGGCTCGCCATCTGCATATTCCGCTGGAAGCACGCGGTGCTATTGAAGTCCTGAACCAGGGACTCATCAAGACCATCGACTATGGCCTGATAGACTCTCACCCGTTCTTCTGCACCTGCGGGGTCGGGTTCGACGCGTTTGTAAGCCTGAAGTTCGCCGATTCCGGAAAGAGAGGCCTGCTGACTTATCTGGAAAATACCTTACACGAGAGCCTTACTTACCGCCCCGAAACATACGAAATAGAGAACGCATCGGGGACGGTACGCTACAAGGCTTTCCTGATAGCTTGCGCCAATGCCTCCCAGTACGGCAATAATGCCTACATCGCCCCTCAGGCGTCGCTCACAGACGGTATGATGGATGTTACAATACTGGAACCGTTTACGGTACTCGATGTGCCTGCCTTGTCGTTTCAGTTGTTCAACAAGACCATCAACCAGAACAGCCGTATCAAGACCCTAAAGGAAAAAAAGATAACAATACATCGTGCACAGGAAGGTGTATTCCATTTCGACGGCGACCCTGCAATGGGAGGAAAGGATCTGGAAGTAGAAATTATCTCTAAAGGGCTGAAAGTCATTGCTCCTCAGAAGGGCAAGTCGCCCATTGAGGCCTTCAACGTGCTCCAGCACTTCACCGATTTTATAGGCAGCCGCCCTATTACATCGACCATCACACGCAAGCATAAAGAACTGCTTCAGATTAATCACAATCTGCTGCGCCGGCTTTCGAAAAGAGATTGACGGCACCGGTTCCGGAAAACGTCACCACGATATGAGAAAAACGTCCCGATGTTCTTCTAAAAACATCGGGACGTTTTCCTATTTTTTGTACAAAAACTCAGAAAATTTGTACAAATTTTCAAGAGAACTTCATAACGATTCAAGCCACATGCCTAAATGAAAATAATCACATGTTTAAATAAAAATCTTTTGTAAGCTCGATATATGCCGGACTATATACATGTCGCTCAAGTTCCACGACCAGATGTTCCGTATCACACACAGTTATCTTTCTGCCCAAAGCCAGCAGTACACGTTTGGGTACAGCGTCCGGTTTAGTGTGTATCAAGGTCTTACGCACCGGATATAAATGTACGTCGGCAGCCAGAAGCATAAAGTCGTCGGCAGCATCTGCCGGAATGATAACAGAAAATACGCCTTCTTCGGACAGCAGCTTCTCCACGGCTGCCAGCAGGTCGGCAAAGGTAAGACCGGCCGTATGCCGGGCTGCATTTCTGCGCGCGTCGGGGCAATGAACTTTTTCCACGAAGTAAGGCGGATTGGAAACAATCACATCAAACGTCCCGTCGGCTTCCCGGCACATCTGCCTCACATCCTTGCGGCAAATATCAATCCGTTCTCTCCAGGGAGATGACTTCACGTTTTCTTGCGCCTGTCCTACCGCCTGTTCATCAATGTCTATACCAACGACGGGAGCCTGCGAGCGCTGGGCAATCATCAGTGCTATCAGTCCTGTTCCCGTACCGACATCAAGAATTCTTTTGGCACCGGCAACTTCCGTCCATGCGCCTAAAAGCACCCCGTCTGTTCCCACTTTCATGGCACATCGGTCATGGTAAACAGTAAACTGTTTGAATTTGAAATATGGATTGGGCATATTACTTACAATTCTTATTTTCCGTCAAAAATAAATAAATTATGCAGCTTTCGGGCGCAAAAATAGCATTTATTTTGTTAGCCACATTGTATTTGCAACAAATCTGCTTCCGTATTCGAAGCGGAATGTTTAACTTTGTACTCGTTTCTGAGCTTTGTAAAAATACGCTCTCATTTTAAATACACAAAAACGCGAATATGGTAAGAAGAAAAAAAATAGACACAGATAGTTTGATGAAAAAAGCAGGCGATGATGAACTCTCAATGGTTGCCGAAATAGATACTGCACCCGAAAATCTATCTGCCGATGAACTGGAGAAGGAAATTCCCATCATGACGTTGCGCAACATGGTGATGTTTCCAAGCGTGGTCATGCCTGTAACAGCAGGAAGACGCACTACGCTGAAACTCGTACACGAGGCGATGAAGGAAAAGAAACATATCGTCATTGCTACGCAGAAAGTCATGGAAGTGGAAGAGCCGGGACTGGCAGATTTATATCCTGTTGCTGTTATCGGACGCGTATTGCGCGTATTCGAAATGCCGGGCGGAAATACAACTGTAATCCTGCAGGCCAGCAATGTAAAGGTGCATCTGGATGAAGCAACGGAAACACGTCCTTACCTGAAAGGAAAGGTCAGCCTGATAGAAGAACAGATGGAGCCTAAGGATTCGGATGAATTCAAGGCACTCATGGATACATGCGTCGAACTGAGCAACAACTTTATTGATGTAGCCGACCACATGAGTCCCGACATTGCCTTTGCCCTGAAAAATCTGCCGAAGAACCACGTTCTTGTCAATTACATCTGTACCAACTTCCCTCTGTCGATAGAAGACAAGTTCCAACTGATCAGCGAAAACACGTTAAAGGATCGCCTTTACAGCCTGATACAGATTTTGAACCGCGAAACGAAACTGGCCAATCTGAAACAAGATATCCAGATGCGTACACGGGAAGACCTGGACAAACAGCAGCGGGAATATTTTTTGCAGCAGCAGATCAAGAATATACAAGACGAACTGGGACGCGGTCAGGAAGACGAGATAGACGAACTGCGTGACAAGGGCAAGAAGAAAAAATGGAGAAAGGAAGTGGCCGAAGTTTTCGAACGCGAGGTTTCGAAACTGGAGCGAATCAACCCCCAGTCGCCCGATTATAACGTCCAGCTTACTTATCTGCAAACTTTACTGGCACTGCCCTGGGATGTATATACTACCGATGTACTGAACATTCCTAATGCCGAAAAGATATTGAACAAGGATCATTACGGACTGGAAAAGGTAAAGGAGCGCATCCTGGAACATCTTGCCGTGCTGAAACTGAAAGGAGATTTGAAATCACCGATTATCTGCCTTTACGGTCCTCCGGGAGTCGGTAAGACTTCGCTGGGACGATCTATCGCCGCAGCCCTGAAGCGTAAATACGTACGCATGTCGTTGGGAGGCGTACACGATGAAGCCGAAATACGCGGACACCGTAAAACCTACATCGGAGCCATGCCGGGACGTATCATCAAAAGTCTTATCAAGGCAGAAGCATCAAACCCGGTCATTATCCTCGACGAAATAGATAAGCTCAGCAGCGACCGTCAGGGAGATCCGGCTTCGGCTATGCTGGAAGTACTGGATCCGGAACAGAATAATGCTTTCCACGACAATTACATCGATCTGGATTACGACTTGTCGAAAGTAATGTTCATTGCCACGGCAAACAATCTGGGAACTATCCCTACTCCGCTGCTCGACCGTATGGAACTGATTGAAGTGAGCGGATACATTACTGAAGAGAAAATCGAGATTGCACGCCGCCATCTTATTCCAAAGGAAATGGAAGCTACCGGTCTGAAGAAAGAACATGTAAAATTCACCAAAGCGGCCATCGAGTATATCATAGAGAATTATACGCGTGAAAGCGGGGTACGTGAACTGGAAAAGAAGATCAGCAAGGTAATGAGAAAGATTGCTCTCGAAATTGCCAGCGACAAGTTCGAAGGATTGCACGAACTGAAGCCAGCCGATATCCGCCAATATCTGGGAGTTCCCGAATATTCGCGCGACAAATATCAGGGAAATGATTATGCGGGCGTAGTTACGGGACTTGCATGGACTGCCGTAGGCGGAGAGATTCTGTTCGTGGAAACGAGCCTGAGCAAAGGTAAAGGCGGACGCCTTACCCTCACAGGAAATCTGGGAGATGTCATGAAGGAATCGGCGATGCTGGCTTTGGAATACCTGAAAGCCCATACGCATCTGCTCGACCTGCCGGAGGGAATCTTCGAAAACTGGAACATTCATATCCATGTGCCGGAAGGAGCTATTCCTAAGGATGGACCGTCTGCGGGTATAACCATGGTCACCTCACTGGCTTCTGCACTTACCCAGCGCAAGGTGAAGGCTAATCTGGCCATGACGGGAGAAATAACCCTCCGTGGAAAGGTATTGCCGGTAGGTGGAATCCGTGAAAAGATTTTGGCGGCAAAACGTGCAGGCATCACCGATATTATCTTGTGCGAAGAAAACCGTAAGGATATAGAGGAAATTCAACCGTTATACCTGAAAGGACTGAACTTCCACTACGTAAAAGATATTAAAGAGGTACTTGCCTTGGCGCTGACAGACGAAAAAGTAGCCGATGCCATAGACTTTACTGTAACCGACGAAAAAGAAAAAGAGAAAGAAAAGTAAAAGCCTGTTTTTTAGAATATGAAATTCGAATTACAATATACTGATCCGCGTTCGAATGCCCGTGCCGGACTTATCACAACCGACCACGGACAGATAGAAACGCCTATCTTCATGCCTGTAGGTACACTGGGCAGTGTAAAAGCCGTACACCTGCACGAATTGAAAGACGATATAAAGGCACAAATTATTTTAGGAAATACTTACCACCTCTACCTGCGTCCGGGACTTGATGTCCTGGAGAAGGCTGGTGGTTTGCATAAATTCAACGGATTTGACCGCCCGATGCTGACAGACAGCGGCGGCTTTCAGGTCTTTTCTCTTGCCGGCATCCGTAAGATGAAGGAAGAAGGAGTAGAGTTCCGCTCTCATATCGATGGTTCCAAGCACATGTTCACTCCTGAACGTGTGATGGATATTGAGCGTACCATCGGAGCCGATATCATAATGGCTTTCGACGAATGTACTCCGGGCACTGCCGATTACGAATATGCGAAGAAGTCGATGGAACGTACTCACCGCTGGCTGGACCGCTGTATCACCCGCTTTAATGAAACAGAGCCTAAGTACGGTTACCAGCAGTCGCTCTTCCCTATCGTACAAGGTTGCGTTTATCCGGACTTGCGCCGCCGCTCGGCCGAATACATCGCATCGAAAAATGCCGATGGTAACGCAATCGGCGGACTGGCAGTAGGCGAACCTACTGAAAAGATGTACGAAATGATTGAAGTAGTCAATGAAATACTACCGACCGACCGGCCACGTTATCTGATGGGGGTAGGTACTCCGGTAAATATTCTGGAGGGCATTGAACGCGGAGTCGATATGTTCGACTGTGTAATGCCAACCCGTAACGGACGAAACGGAATGCTCTTTACCAAAGACGGTATCATGAACATGCGCAACAAGAAATGGGAATACGACTACTCTCCCATCGAAGCCGACGGAGCTTCGTATGTAGACACAATGTATAGCCGCGCCTATCTGCGCCACCTGTTCCACGCACAAGAGCTGCTGGCCCTGCAGATAGCTTCTATCCACAACCTGGCTTTCTATTTGTGGCTGGTGGGCGAAGCGCGTAAACACATCATTGCCGGTGACTTCTCTACCTGGAAACCTGCTATGGGGAAACGCATTTCTACAAGATTATAAAATATTCCGGTAATGAAACTGATAAGCAAACTCCAACTGAAAGAACTTTTAAAAAGGAAATGGCTGAAAAGACTTGACCGCTATATAATTGTCAAGTTTCTGGGAACCTACTTTTTCGCCATCGCCTTGATTATCTCTATTGCCGTAGTATTCGACGTCAACGAAAACATTGACCACTTTATCAATAACAAGGCACCGCTGAAAGCAATCATATTTGATTACTATCTGAACTTTATACCTTATTATACTAACTTGTTCAGCCCGTTGTTCGTTTTTATCGCGGTAATCTTCTTCACCTCAAAGCTGGCGGAAAACTCCGAAATCATTGCCATGTTTTCTACCGGAATGAGTTTTAAACGACTCATGGTACCGTATATGATTTCGGCTGCCATCATTTCGGCCGTGACATTTGTTCTGGGTACGGAAGTAATTCCAACAGGAAGTGTTACCCGTCTGAGGTTTGAAGAGCTCTACAAGAAGAAGAAATCGGCAGACTACGCACGAAATATCCAGTTGGAAGTAGACAGTGGAGTGGTCGCTTATATGGAAAGATATGACGCCTACAGCAAGAGTGGCTATCATTTTTCGCTGGACAAATTCGAAGATCATAAACTTGTATCACACCTTACAGCTCGCCGGGCAACGTATGATACAACCATGTATCACCGTTGGATCATCAGAGATTACATGATACGCGAAATGAAAGGTATGCGCGAACACATCACGCGGGGCGACCGTCTGGATTCTATCATCAATATGGAACCTCAGGATTTTCTGATTACACGTGGACAGCAGGAAACAATGACCAGTCCGCAGCTTCGGGAATATATCACCAAACAAAAGCAACGAGGTTTTGCCAACATTAAAGAATTTGAGGTAGAATATCATCGGCGTATTGCCATGTCGTTTGCCGCATTTATCCTGACATCTATCGGACTATCATTATCGTCCCGTAAGGTAAAAGGCGGCATGGGACTGCATCTGGGTATCGGACTGGGACTTAGTTTTTCGTATATTCTGTTCCAGACTATCTCATCGACCTTCGCCATAAACGGTAATATGTCGCCTGCCATTGCAGTATGGATACCCAATGTGCTATATCTTTTTATTGCCATCTACCTGTATCGTAAAGCACCTAAATAAAACAGTATACTATCTTTTCAGGCATATAATGCTATGGGGCTCACATTTTCCTCGTACATTATATGCCTGAAATATAATCTTCACATCCAGACCTTCTACTGACTCTTGTGTGAAGGGCGTGAAGGGTAAAAAGCCCTAATAAAAATCTTTAATAAAGGCAATAACTGAATATAGAAGGAAAAATTCACTATATACGATAAGATTTGATAGTAAAAAAGAAGTTGCCCACTCCCGGAAAATCCGTACAGAGGGCAACTTTTTGCTTTTTGTTGTATTCAAAAATTTTCTACCTCCACCTTCCTACCCGAAATCAATTCAGGAAAGAAGCCAATTCGGCTGTGGTAACGTTCTTAGCCACAATTATACCGCGGCTGTTTATCAGATAATTCTTAAAGCCACGCTCCAGGTCGTACGCCCGGAAAATCTCCGAATCGGAACCATCTGTTTCTACATAACAGTCGGATTCTGCCAATCCATCCTGCTTTACCGTTGCATTAAAAACCGATGCATAGCGGTCAAAAGAAACAGAAATCAACTTTATCTGGCTATATTTTTCTGCCAGATGCGCCAATGCAGCATTTTTTTCTCTGGACGCCGCATCGTAACTTGCCCAGAAGCTCAATAAAGTGTAACCCTCACGGGCATTGTGCAGATTGAGCAACTGCACAGAATCGCAAAGCATCAACTGAGGGGCTTCATCACCCAGCTTCAGTTTCTCTGCTGGAACGCTCTCCTTGCTAAAGCTCAGAGAGATTAGGGAACCTAAAATTAATACAACAAAAAACCATTTTACACTTTTAATCATGTAATTTGATTTTAGTTAATACTATCCGGGACTGCCCTTTCACAGTGATTTCTACCCGGAACATTGCCTGATGAAGTACATCTTTTTACAAAGAACAAACTTCATTATCTTGAGAAATCTGCCGCAAAGATAACTACTTTTTCTTTCATTGCCTAATAAAGATGCTACTTTTTATGTTTTGCAACATATTTTTATATTTTCATTTTTTAAGACAATTCACAAATCTGTGTGACTTTATGGGTAGAAAAGCAAGAAAACAGTATATTTGCAATTAATATCAGCATTATATACATGGATAAAACAACTACTGAACTCGTACTCATACGTATCAGCGGACTGGATCGTCCGGGGTTAACCGCTTCCATCACCGAAATTCTTTCGGGATACGATGTAGACATAATGGATATTGGCCAAGCTGACATTCACAGCACACTTTCGTTAGGCATTCTTTTCAAGTGCTGTGAAAAAGATTCAGGCAATATCATGAAAGATTTGCTTTTCAAAGCATCGGAATTAGGAATCAACATCCGTTTCTACCCCATTTCACGGGAAGAATATGAGGAATGGGTAAACATGCAAGGGAAAAACCGCTATATTCTGACACTATTGGGACGTAAACTTACAGCTCAGCAAATAGCTGGAGCAACTAAGATTCTGGCAGAACAGGGATTGAATATAGATGCTATCAGACGTTTGACCGGCCGTGTTCCCTTAGACGAGCGTAAGGCAAAAGTACGTGCCTGCATTGAATTTTCAGTTCGTGGTACTCCTCACGATATAGACGAATTGCAAAGAGACTTAATGCGGCTGAGCAGTACACTGGAGATGGATTTTTCATTCCAGAAAGATACCATGTATCGCCGGATGCGAAGGCTGATCTGCTTCGATATGGATTCCACTCTGATAGAAACTGAAGTCATAGATGAGCTGGCAAAACGTGCAGGTGTAGGCAAGCAAGTACAGGAAATAACCGAACGCGCCATGCGAGGGGAAATAGATTTCCGGGAAAGTTTCAAAGAACGTGTTGCCCTGCTTAAGGGACTGGATGAAAGCGTCATGAAAGATATTGCCGAACATTTACCTATCACAGAAGGAGTAGAACGCTTGATGTATGTATTGAAACGTTACGGATATAAGATAGCCATTTTATCAGGAGGATTTACATATTTCGGCAACTACCTGAAAGAACGTTTCGGCATCGATTATGTATACGCCAACAATCTGGAAATTGTAGATGGCAAGCTTACCGGACGTTACGTAGGCGATATTGTAGACGGAAAACGCAAAGCCGAACTATTACAGCTTATTGCACAGGTAGAAAACGTGGATATCGCACAGACAATTGCTGTAGGAGATGGAGCCAATGACTTGCCAATGCTTTCGGTTGCAGGCTTAGGCATTGCGTTTCATGCCAAGCCCAAGGTGAAGGCCAATGCCAAGCAGTCAATAAACACCATCGGACTGGACGGAGTATTATACTTTTTAGGATTTAAGGATTCATACCTCGACGAGCGAGGAAATAGTTAATTTATTTGAGAAACAATATATGAAGTTTTCAGAACTGAACTTAGAAGATAGTGTACTACAGGCACTCGATGCCATGAACTTTCAGGAGTGTACTCCGGTACAAGAGCAGACTATACCTGTCATTTTGGAAGGAAAAGATTTAATAGGTGTAGCTCAAACCGGAACGGGCAAAACGGCAGCTTATTTATTACCTGTCATCAACCAGTTGAGTAAAGGAGGTTATCCGGCCGATGCCATAAATTGCGTCATCATGTCCCCTACCCGTGAGTTGGCACAACAGATAGACCAGCAAATGGAAGGCTTTTCTTATTTTATGCCGGTTTCAAGCGTAGCCATCTATGGAGGAAACGATGGAGTACGCTTTGAGCAGGAAAAGAAAGGTCTGACATTGGGGGCAGATGTGGTTATTGCCACACCGGGACGTCTTATCAGCCATTTAAGTTTAGGATATGTAGATTTATCGAAAGTTTCCTTCTTTATTCTTGATGAAGCCGACCGTATGCTGGACATGGGATTTGCCGATGATATCATGCAAATAGTTAAATATCTGCCCAAAGAGCGACAAACCATTATGTTTTCGGCTACAATGCCTGCCAAATACAGCAACTTGCAAAAACGATACTGCAAAATCCGGTAGAAATAAAGCTGGCAGTATCAAAGCCGGCCGAAAAAATAATACAAGCAGCTTATATATGCTACGAAGCTCAAAAGTTAGGTATCATAGAAAGCCTGTTCAGCCAGCAAAAGCCTGAACGAGTTATCATTTTTGCATCATCCAAGTTAAAAGTAAAAGAAGTCGCTAAATCGTTGAAACGAATGAACCTGAATGTAGGAGAAATGCATTCCGACCTTGAACAGAGCCAGCGTGATGCCATTATGCATGAATTCCGTAACGGACGTATCAACATGCTGGTAGCAACCGACATCGTAGCACGTGGTATCGATATAGACGACATCAGATTGGTCATCAATTACGACGTCCCTAACGACAGTGAAGACTATGTGCACAGAATTGGCCGTACTGCACGTGCCAACAATGACGGATGTGCCATTACTTTCGTCAGCGAAACAGAACAAAGCAAATTTAAACAAATAGAAAATTTTCTGGAGAAAGATATCTACAAGATACCTGTTCCCTACGAACTGGGAGAATCCCCAAAGTACGCACCGAAGGAAACTCACAAAAAAAATTCTGCAGGCAGAAACAAAAGCAAGAAACGTACTTATAAAAAACATCCGGGAAATAAGCCTGAAAAAGCATAACTCAATTGTATGAACCACCTGTTATATGAATATTCACTTTGCACGGCATTGGCGCTAATGATTTTTTTCGGCTTCTATTTTATCTTTGCCCAGACGCCCGACAAATCTATTTTCAGAAATTACCTTCGCTCACGCCGTACAATGGGTACGGCGCTTCTTGTACTTTCGGCAAACTATGCAGTACATTTGTTCTGTGGCATTCGCTTTACCAGCCACAATGCAGCCATTCTGATGAACTTGTCTACCTACTTTTTATGCTACTGGCTTTTCAGTTCTGCTCTGACTTCACTGCTTGACCGCTTTTACATCACGCGCCGACGTTTTATACAACACATAACGCTATGGGTGCTGTTTACAATTCTGGCAGGATGCGTACTGTTTTATCTGCCCAAGGGAACGATACAGAACTCCGCACTTCTATGTATGGCAACATGGCTGTTTGCGTATGGCATCCGGCTGGCACGCCGTCTAATTCTGGCATACCGGCGTGCTGTCAGACTTTTCGACGACACCCATGCCGATGATATTGGTGCATACATACGCTGGCTTTCCATCTTTACATACTGGGCTGCCATTTTTGGTGTAAGTTGCGGAATACTTACCTTCCTTCCAGACCGGTATATTTTTATATGGATTCTTTCTTCCATTCCTTTTTATATTTACCTGTATCATTCTTATATGAACTATTTATTGTTCTACGAACCGATAGAGCGTGCATTGGAAGAAGAAACATCAGAAAACAAAGAAACATTATCCCCCTCTTGTTACACGGATATAGCAGAAAACATAAAAAAATGGTTGGATGAAGATGGTTTCATACGCCAAGGTCTCACTATCAAAGAACTTGCTGAAACACTTCATACAAATCGTACATACCTCTCAAACTATATCAAAACTGCATACCATCAGTCTTTCCGCGACTGGATAACCGCTTACCGCATTGAATATGCTAAACGTCTGATGATTCAATATCCAGAGCAAACCATTGCCGAAATATCCGAAAAATCAGGCTTTTTATCTCTAAGCCATTTTATAAGAATCTTTAGAGAAAAAGAAGGTATTTCTCCTGCTAAATGGCGGAAATCAAGGTTCTGAAACAAAATAATTTTACAGTCTTCCTATAGCCTAAATAACAAAAAATAGCTCAAACGACAACCGGCGGGTTGCCTAAACAGCAAAAATTTGTCAAACGGACAAAACGATTTTTTTTATTATTCCAAGCCAAGGATTAATAATTTTTTTTATTTTACTTTGTCCAATAAGATTGACTAAGCTGTATTAAAAATCAATAATTTATGATGCTATTAAAAAGGTTAATGACTACTGTTTTACTAATGTTTGCACTATTATTGCCAACAATGGCACAGCAGAAAGCAGACACGACCTACACCTTCCGGTTCGTTCCGCAGAAGGATATGTTCTATGTGCCATGGAGTGGAAATAACATAGAGCTTGCCCGCCTGCTAAAATGCATCGAAAGCAACCGAACGGACATTCTTGACAGCAGACTGCCGCTGCTGGTTGACGGCTATTGCAAGTCATTGGGCAGCGAAACCGAGAATCTGGCTACGGCGAAAATCCGTTCCAACCGTGTAAAATCGGAACTGATTACACGCGCAGGAATAAAAGAAGAAAACTTCATCACCCGCAACCATGCGACAGAGGGCGATTTCGTCACCGTGCGCCTGACGGTTCCTGTAAGGGAGGCTACTGTATCTGATGCGGAAGCAGAAGCAGAGGCACGACGCAAGGCTGAGGCCGAACGTCTGGCAGCCGAGAAGCGTGCCGAACAAGAACGGCTTGCCGAAGAACAGCGCAAAGCGGAAGAAGCCCAACCAAATACCCTTACCGACATGCCGTCGGAAACAAAAAAACCAACCGATTATCATCTCTCCCTGCGTGCCAACCTGCTGCGCTGGGCTACCCTGACACCCGATTTAGGACTTGAATGGCGCATCTGCCCGTCGTGGGGCATTGCCGTAAACGGCTCGTGGACTTCTTGGACGTGGAGCGACAAGGACCGCCGCTATGCACTCTGGGAAGTGGCTCCGGAAGTGCGTTACTATATGGGCGAGAAGAAAGCCTGGTATCTGGGTGCGATGTTCAAGGCCGGACAGTTCAACTACAAGCTCTCCGAAACAGGCAAGCAGGGCGACCTGATGGGTGGCGGCATCACTGCCGGCTACCAGCTGCGGCTGAACAAGGCATTAGATCTTGATTTCAACCTCGGTCTGGGCTACCTGAATGCCGACTATGAGAAATATGAAGTCATTGACGGTGTGCGAGTACGCCGCGGCAACGAGACAAAGGACTGGTGGGGCCCCATCAATGCCGGTGTGACATTGGTATGGAAAATTGGTGCAAGCCGAGCGCATTAAAGTTTACTTTAGAATGCCGAGGCGCAGCCCAATTTATGTAAGTTGTTCTAAAAACGGAGAATAATCGAATATGAAAGCAAGACAATATATAAATATGATGGGAATGGCAGCCGCCGTGCTGCTCTCTTCCTGCGTGAAGGACACGCTTTATGACACCCCGCATCCCGACTACGGGAAGATAGCGGTGACAGCCGACTGGTCAGCGCGTGGCGAGGGTATCGACATACCTGCCACATGGACGGTCACCATGGGTAACTATACGGGTACGGAGACTTCCGCCACCCATGCCCCCGACCATCTGTTTGCTCCGGGAAGCTACACACTCGCGGTGTGGAACCCAGCTGAAGGAATCACGGTGAACGGTACCACCGCCACCGTTGCCGCCGCCACGGGAAACCGGGCAGGTACGGATGCCTTTGTGAACAATACTCCGGGATGGTTCTTCACCTATACGGAACAGTTGAGCATCGAGAAAGATAAGGACTATCCGCTGACCGCCGCGATGAAGCAGCAGGTGCGCGAGCTGACGCTTGTCGTCGAACCGACGGGTGATGCCGCCGGACGCATCACGGAGATTGTTGCCCATCTGACGGGTGCAGCCGGAACACTCGACTTCGCAACCGATACCTACGGAGCCGCTTCGAACGTCGTGCTGCCCTTCACGAAGATTACCGAAGGTGATGATGCCGGCAAGTGGAAAGCCACGGTGCGGCTGCTGGGTGTGACCGGCACGGAACAGTTGCTGACGGGCGAAATCCGCTATGCTGACGGCAACCCGACCCCCACCACGCTGAAAAGCGACCTTACGGAAGCTCTCGCGGCCTTCAACACCGGAAAGGGCGAATCGCTGACCCTCGGCGGAACGCTGGTTGAGACTCCCGAAGGCATGGAAGTGGACGGAGCCGGAATTACCGGCTGGGAAGAAGTGAAAGGTGATGATGTAAATGCCGATTTGTAACTAATAAAATGACAGATATAATGAAGACAAGATTTTTTGCACTTGCGGCGCTCGCCCTCGCACTGGCAGCCTGCAATAACGACAACGAGATTCTGAACAATGACGATCCCGTGGCCGCCCGGTTTATCGCCGACATCGCCCCCGCCACCCGCGCCAACGGAACTACCTGGGACGCCGGCGACCGTATCGGCATCACCGACATCGGTACGCGGTACGACAACGTGCCTTATATCCTGAAGAACGGAAAATTTGAGGCAGACGGAACAGTTATCTATATTGCTGATACAAAGCCCCATACTTTCCGCGCCTATTATCCGTACAACGCGGCGGGAGGCACCCTCGCAGCCACGACCGATGCCACGGCGCAGCAGAACCAGCCTGCCATCGACTTCCTCTTTGCTTCAGGAGCCACGGGAGACAAAAACAGCCCGGTGGTGAGCTTCACCGACAAAACAGACAAAGGCGGTGCAGACAACTCCTTCCACCACCGCATGAGCCAGATAACCCTTACCTTCGAGGCGAGCGACGGCGTGGATTTCAGTGTGATCAAGCCTGAACGTTACACGCTGGACGGATTGATACTCACCGGTACGTTCAACACGGCCGACGGCATTGCCACCGCAGACGACGGGACACAGACCGGAGAACTGACCATGGAGCTGGCAGACGGCAACCTCACGTCATCGGTCATCCTCTTCCCGCAGACAACTGCATCCCTGCCGTTGACTGTGAATTACAGAAGTCAGAATTATCATGCCATACTCACCGTGCCCGAAGGCGCACTGCAGGCGGGCAACAACTATACCTATACCGTCAAGGTACGCAACAAAGAGCTCGAAGTCAGCGAAGCCACAATTTCACCGTGGCATGATGTGGAAGGTGGCGATGCCAGTGCGGAAATGTAACGCCCCCATGCAAATTAACAATTAAAGACTATAAACAGAATGAAGACAAGATTTTTTGCTTTTGCAGCGCTGGCATTGACACTTGCCGCCTGTAACAACGACAACGAGAACCTGAATGACGGCCCGGTAGCCGCCAAGTTTATCGCCGACATTACGCCCGCTACCCGCGTCAATTCTGAAGGAACCGAGTGGACCGAAGGTGACCGCATCGGCGTCACCGGCGCAGGCTTTACCAACGTGCCCTACAAGAGAGAGTACGGTATGTTCGTGCCTGACGGTACGGTCATCTATTTTGACGACACCGAAACCCATACCTTCCATGCCTACTATCCGTATCAGGCTGAGGGCGGAACGGTGACCGTCAGCACCGCAGCCGACAAACAGGGCACGGGCATCGACTTCCTCTTTGCCTCGGGAGCCACGGGCGACACCCGCAACCCGGAGGTGAGCTTCACCGACAAAACCGACAAAGGCGGCCCAGACAACTCCTTCCAACACTGCATGAGTCTCATCAAGTTCACCTTCAAGGCGGGCGATGGCATCATTTTCAACGGAATGGAACCTGCCAGCTACACGTTGGGCGGGCTGAAGCACGAAGGCACATTCGACACGGCTACCGGCGCGACTGCCGTAACCGCAGCCGACAACTCGCCGATTAACATGCAGCTTAACGGCGCCACCGCTTCGCAAGTCATCATTCTACCGCAGGAAGTGACCATTCCTCTTGACCTGAGCGTGTCTTACAACGGACAGAGCTACAAAGCCACACTGAAACTGCCTGAGACACCCACAGCCAATTTCTACACAGCAGGCTATGCCTACACCTACAACATCACGCTCAATAATAAGGACATCGAAGTGAGCGAACCCACAATTACTCCGTGGAAAGACGGAGATTCGTTCAATGCAAACTCTACGCTGTAAGTTCCACATACAGCTGCCCCGGCGCAAGCGACAAGCCGGAGCTGCCCATAGACAATATGGTGCGACGGCCGTTTTCGCAGGCGGCGGCAGCACAAAATAAGCGTTCTTTAAAAAGATTGTATAGGAAACAGAATGATTATTGCCGGAAAAGGGCTATTTTTGTTAACGTAATCAAAAGAAAAAGAATACTATGGCAAAGAAATCGTCCCTCCAGGTGAAAGGTACCACCATCAGAACCTTGCAGCATAACGGCATCGACTACATCTGCATCACGGACATCGCCCGCCAGAAAAATCCTGCCGAGCCTAAAGACGTGGTGAAGAACTGGATGCGGCTGAAGAACACGCTGGAATACCTCGGACTGTGGGAGCAACTGAACAACCCTGCGTTTAAAGGGGTCGAATTCGACCCCCTTTTAGCAGAAGCGGGCAGCAATGCGTTCACCATGAGTCCTTCAAGGTGGGTGGAACTGACCGGGGCTGTCGGCATCCTGTCGAAAAACGGTGCCGGAGGCGGGACGTATGCGCAGCGCGACATCGCGTTCAAGTTTGCCAGCTGGGTTTCCGTGGAGTTCGAGCTGTATCTTGTCAAGGAGTTCCAGAGGTTGAAAGAGCAGGAACAGGCTTTGCTGGGATGGTCGGCCAAGCGTGAACTCTCCAAAATAAACTACCACATTCACACGGATGCCATCAAGCAAAATCTCATTCCGGCGGAAGTGACGGCACAGCAGGCAAGCCGCATATATGCCAGCGAGGCAGACGTGCTGAATGTCGCCCTCTTCGGCATGACAGCACTTGAATGGCGCGATGCTCATCCAGACTTGAAAGGCAACATCCGTGACTATGCAGGCGTAAACGAACTGATATGCCTGTCGAACATGGAAAGCCTGAATGCAGTGCTCATCAACGAAGGATTGTCCCAGCGCGAACGGCTCGTCAAACTGAATCGGATAGCCATACAGCAGATGCGCATTCTGGAAGACACAAACCGGAAGTTGCTGAAATAATCATTTTTTTTCCTTATCATTCTTTTGTTCGGAACGCTTGTAAGTAGTATTGGAAATATAAAACTTAGAAGCGATATGAACTTATTGAAACATTTTACTTACCCAGCTGCAGCCGCGCTGCTCCTTGCCACGGCTGCCTGCACGACGGACGAACTGGCGGACGGCAACCGTCTGCCCGAAGGACAATACCCCCTTGAGATAGCCCGCATCACCCTCGGAGTGGAGGGCGGCGAGGCGCAGCTCTGGGGCACACGGCAGACGCGCGTCAGCGAGATTGCGGACGGCACGGGTAGCGAGTTCAGCGCGGACGACAAGTTCGCCGTACAGATAGACGGAAAGGAAGAGGTCGGCACCTACGCCGTGCAGGACAACAACACCGTCAAAGCCGAAGCACCCCTGTACTGGAGCGACACCGGCAAACACACCGTCACCGCCTGGTACCCCGCAAAGAGTGGCACCCTCGACCTCAGCGACCAAAGCCAAAGTCTTGCCTACCTGCTGTACGCCACGGGCACGGGAGACTACCAGACACCCGTCACGCTGACCTTCACCCACCAACTGGCCAAGGTGCGCGTCACGCCTTCGGACGATGCACTCGGCGAAGTGCAGAGCCTCCAGCTCTATACCTACACACAGTGTACTTATGAAAAAGGCAAGGTCGGACAAGGCTCGCAAGAGGGCTGGATAGAGATGAAGAAGTGCGAATACACCGAAAA
>ERZ791608.540-NODE-540-length-17647-cov-2.427126_pt1 | contig 17647 bp, 18 predicted proteins | sample MGYA00510276_ERZ791608 | MGnify/ENA primary metagenome ERZ791608 (study PRJEB30046, sample SAMN00791908) | human gut metagenome | study: EMG produced TPA metagenomics assembly of the A metagenome-wide association study of gut microbiota in type 2...
ATATATCTTTTTTAAGTTTAGTCACTTCAAAGAAAAAACTATCCGACTGATATGAAAACCTCATAAGAAAAATATTTCAGAGATTTTTAAACAGGCTATCAAAATATATTTGATATAATAAAATTTTAATGTACATTTGTGAAGTTAACTATATACTAACCTTTAAAAGCAAATCTTATGAAAAACAAATCACTTTTTTTAGTCCTAGTCATTCTTTGTTTGACTAGCGTAGAGATCTATTCTTCCCGACAAGAATTAAAGTTTGACGCACCTCTTCCGAGCAACACAGAAAACGGAAATGCTCGCAGTGATTACGGACCTCCCGGTGAAGGAGATAAATGCTGGTATTTCGATGGAGCGTCTTCTTGTGTAAATTTTTCATTCAATAATTGTTATGAAGACCCAAACCAAAGGTGCGGAAGAGATGAAGGAGCTCCCAATTAATTTAACCGACTAGCAAATCATTCCATAGGGTATTTAAGATCTTTCCTATTCATAATTAGTTGATCCAATCTACAAACTGAAGATAATTAAATACCCTATATTTAATCTATAGTGTATGAAATATTTTTTGTATATCTTCACTTATCTGCTTCTAGGAGCATCATGTTCATCTCCTTCTCGTCCAATAGACTATGGTACAGAATTAACAGCTACAGACTCCATCTGCCTGTCTATAGATGAACATACACATTATGAAAGCAAATCTATATTCCAATTTGAAGAAAACGGACATGAGTATCTTTCCTTTTTGAATGAAAAAGCAAGCTATAAAGTTCATATCTATGATTTGGATACCAAACAAGTTATTAAAACAATTCATCTACAAAAAGAGGGGAGAAATGCAATGCCATCAACTAATGGCTGTTTTCCACTTAGCTCAAAGCATTTTTTAATTACAACTTGGAATGGAGTTTTTGGAATTATCAATGAAAAAGGAGAAGTGGAAAATAAGAATAGCTTTTGGAAAGACAGCGTAAACTTTCATGCTTTCGACCACATTTGTTGCATGAGTTATACATATCGACCTGCCATAATTAAGGATTCTATTTTATATTTCAGTCAATCATTATTAAAATATCCCCGTAAAAAAGATGAATGGGATAAAATACCCATATTTGCTTATGCAGACCTTCATAAAAAAAAACTAGGGTGGACAGAACTACGATACCCATCTATTTTTAACAAAGATGAGATAGACTACATTCTGTATGACCCTGAAATCAGTTACACATATACAGGTAAAGAAGTTGTTGTTTCACTGGGACAATATGACAGCATATTTGTATCTTCTGATTTCAAACATAAAAAAGCGTATAATGCTAAAAGCCATTATCTGCCCCACGTGCGTCCAGTCTCCCAAAATTTACAAATTGATTTATTCAAAACCATACATGACAGAGGATTACAGCCCCATTACCACCACTTGATGTATGATAAATACCGAAAAGTATTCTATCGGTTTGCCTTAATGCCGGATGATAATATAAAACCATTCTCCAACAATCCGCATCAAAGTTTCTCCATCATCATTCTAAACAAAGACTATGAAATTATTGGTGAAACAAAATTTCCCGGCAACACCTATGCCCATCACTTGTGCTTCGTAGGTAAAAAAGGCCTGTATATTTCAGAGAATAATGAAAACAACCCTCAGTTTGATGAAAACAAGCTAGTGTTCAGGTGTTTCACACTTCAAGGCCGGAAAAAATGAAGAAAAAGAACTACTCAATCATTCTATGTGGAGGACTGTTCCTGGCAAGCTGTATGTCCAATAATGACAAATGCCTTCAAAAACTGTTTGATGAAGTCGGAGTTGAGAAATCACAAATCCACAATGCCACCCACCTTGTTACCATATTGGGTAATGGTTGCAAAGGATGCATACACAAAGCTCTGTCAGAAATACATAACTCGACCGATACTATTTATATAATTGCATGTAAAAGTAAAAAGACTTTCAATTTAATTGCCAATAAAAATATAGATGACTACTCCAATGTATACCTAGACACTAAATCCATATTAGTGGAATTGGATATGGCTAAAAACACACCTAGAGTCTACCTTTTAAATAATGGTAAATATGTGTCGCACTCTTTTTATGGAAATGAATCTCCCAGCGAAGAAGCGAACACCACCATTACATTCAACACAAATGAGATAGATTTAGGCAAAATCAGCCGCACGGAAAAGGCAAAAATCAAATTCACAATATGGAATACAGGGAAGAACATAGTAAGAATCAGTCATATAGATCTTTCATGCGAATGTTTGAATATTGAAAATGAAATTACTGAAATAAATCCGGGAGACAGCACTTGTCTGAATATCATTTTCCATCCCGATGACATAGGAAAGTTTCAAAGAGAAATTTTATTATATGGTAATTTTGACTCATCTCCCAAACTTTTAACCATTACAGGAGAATGCTTTTAATAAAATAATACAATCTCGCTATAAATAACGTCCTAGCTATTTATAGCGAGTATATCATCTATGGCTACCCTTTTGAAAGTTCCTCCAATGTTTTTTCCTCGTACCTGCAAATCGCCTCCTTATAATCCTCGGAAATCAATTTCGGTTCTTTGGTAGCCAGGTCATAACCTACCATCACCGTGCGGCACTCACACTTCACCTCATGGGTATCCGTAGTCACGGCACGCTGCAACAAGGTAAAACTCTTATGCCCCAAATGTACCACAGCCGTTTCTATCACCAGATGATCCGAGAAAAATACCGGCATAAAGAAGTTTGCATTGATATTGGCTACCACAATAGCCAGCTTGCTCCAGTCGGCACTGCCTAATACATCTTTTATATAAGTAGTCTTTGCCAAATCGTACAAAGAAAAGTAAACTGAATTGTTCATATGACCAAACTGGTCCACATCGCTGAATCGTATCTGCACCGGCATAGTATGCCTGAATTTTATATCCTCTGCCATAGTTAAGCTTATTAAAATCGTTCAAATATAACACTTTTCCCAGTAATTGAACCCTAAATGACAGATTATTCTTAATTTTGCTGCGAAATAAATGAATATGTAATTTTAATAACAATATAAACATGGATAAGAAGTATAGCAGGGAGACCTTATGCGTACAGGCAGGCTGGACTCCGAAAAAAGGCGAACCGCGCGTTTTGCCTATTTATCAAAGTACCACATTCAAGTATGACACCAGCGAACAGATGGCGCGTCTGTTCGATCTGGAAGATTCGGGATATTTCTATACACGCTTGCAAAACCCCACCAATGATGCCGTCGCCGCAAAAATCGCAGCATTGGAAGGCGGTGTGGGTGCTATGCTGACCTCGTCCGGCCAGGCTGCCAACTTCTATGCCATTTTCAATATCTGTCAGGCAGGCGACCACTTCGTATGCTCGTCTACCATCTACGGAGGTACATTCAATCTGTTTGGCGTCACGCTGAAAAAACTGGGCATCGAGTGTACCTTCATTGACGCCAATGCATCCGAGGAGGAAATAGACAAGGCTTTCCGCCCGAATACCAAAGCGTTGTTCGGCGAAACCATCTCCAATCCGAGCATCGACGTGCTGGACATCGAAAAGTTCGCACGTATCGCACACAAACACGGTGTGCCTTTGATTGTGGACAACACCTTCGCCACTCCCATCAACTGCCGTCCGTTTGAATGGGGAGCGGATATCGTCACCCATTCCACAACCAAATACATGGACGGTCATGCCACCAGTGTAGGAGGCGCCATTGTGGACAGCGGCAACTTTGACTGGGAAGCCCATGCGGACAAATTCCCCGGTCTGACCCAGCCCGACGAGTCTTATCACGGACTGACTTATACCAAAGCGTTCGGCAAAATGGCTTACATGACGAAAGCAACCGCCCAACTGATGCGTGACCTCGGCTCCATCCAGTCTCCGCAAAATGCGTTCCTGCTGAATCTGGGATTGGAAACATTACACCTGCGCGTGCCCCGTCATTGCGAAAACGCACAGAAAGTGGCCGAATGGCTGGAAGCCAACCCGAAAGTGAAATGGGTGAACTATTGCGGACTGAAAAGCAGCAAATACTATGATCTGGCACAGAAATATATGCCAAACGGCTCGTGCGGTGTCATCGCTTTCGGCTTGAACGGAACCCGTGAGGAAGCGATAGAATTTATGGACAGGCTGAAATTCATCTGCATCGTAACCCATGTGGCCGACGCACGGACCTGCGTACTGCATCCCGCCAGCCATACTCACCGCCAGCTCACCGACGAGCAGTTGCGCGAAGCGGGAGTCGCTCCGGACCTGATCCGTTTGTCGGTAGGTATTGAGAATGTAAGCGACATCATTGCCGATATTGAACAAGCTTTACAATAAGGCGAAGCGGATGAAAAGAATCATTATCATTGGCGCCACTTCCGGCATCGGACTGGAAGTGGCGCGATGCTATCTGAAAGCCGGCTGGCAGGTAGGCGTGGCAGGACGTAGAGAGGAAGAACTGGAAAAGCTCCGGCAGTCCGCGCCCAGACAGGTATGTACCCAGCGGATAGATGTCACCCGCGAGGATGCCCCTGCCTTATTGGAGCAACTGATTATGAAAACCGGCGGCATGGATGTGTTCCTGCTCAGTTCGGGCATAGGCAAACAAAATCTTTCACTCTGCCCCGATATAGAATTACAGACCGCAGCCACCAATGTTTCGGGATTCATACGAATGGTCAATGCCGCCTATCACTATTTCGAACAGCAAGGCAAAGGACATATAGCGGTGATCAGTTCCATAGCAGGCACCAAGGGACTGGGATCCGCCCCTGCCTATTCAGCGACCAAACGGTTTCAAAACACCTATCTGGATGCTTTGGACCAATTGGCGCACATGAACAAGCTACACATTTCCTTCACCGACATCCGTCCCGGATTTGTCGCCACCCCTCTGTTGAAAGATGACAAATACCCGCTGCTGATGCATGCTCCCTACGTGGCATCACAAATTGTAAGAGCCATCTCCCGAAGGAAAAGAGTAGCTGTCATAGACCGGCGTTATCAGATGCTGGTGTTTTTCTGGAAACTGATTCCCGGATGGCTATGGGTGAGGCTGCCTGTGCGGAACCAATAAAGCACTTAGCTCCCAAGCTGAGGCATTGCCTGACTAACCTTATTCGAACTAAATTCATATTTTTACCTGAACGTCTTTTCATTATCTCAAACTTATCACTACTTTTGTAATTGGTTTTTAGGATTATTTTTCATAATAAAATGTCGAATTGTTCTTAAGAAGAACCAGCAACTAAGACATCATTAAAAGAACAAACATTAAACATCAAACAAATATAAGATTCTATCTGACACCAAGCATTCAATTATCAAATCGCTAAAATCCGAACAAAGAAAAGATAAAAATTATGATACGAGATATTATAAATCAAAATGAAGAAGCGCAACCTACTGACAGAACGTTAGGATTGCTACACCGGGACTTTCCGCAATGTTTCAATGCAGAAGGCAAATTTGATATAGCTGCTTTTCGTGAGCTACTAACTGACAAAGTAGACCTTATAAAGGAAGGTAGCGGCTTTAACTTTCTTGGCAAGAACTATGCCAGTCTGTTGGCCTCGATGGATACGACTACCGTATTAGTGCCCGATCTGGAACATAACAGCAAGCCGGAGAATATAAATAGTCAGAATGTGTATATCAGCGGCGACAATCTTGACGCGCTGAAGCATCTGGTAAAGTCGTATGCCGGTAGAGTGAAATGCATTTATATAGATCCACCCTATAATACAGGTACTGACGGATTTGTATATAATGACAAATTCAACTTTACAGTGGAAGAATTGCAAGAGAAATTGAGCATCGGTGAGGAACAAGCAAACCGTATTCTTGCAATGACAACCCGTGGTGCTGCTTCGCACTCAGCATGGCTTACCTTCATGATGCCCCGTCTGCAATACGCTAAAGACTTGCTCTCTGACGATGGAGTGATTTTTATCTCTATCGACGATAATGAGCAGGCTAACTTGAAGTTGCTGTGCGACCATGTGTTTGGAGAGGAAAATTTTGTGGCTCTATTCCCATGGCGGAAAAGAACGGCAAAGTCAGATGTTCCATTCGGAGTATCAAAAGATTACGAATGGATAGTATCATACGCCAGAACAGATTCTTTTTTGGCTGGTATCGATGGAAAGGGAAGAAAATATTACGAAACAGAAGATTTTCCCGGACAACCTTGGAGAGTGCATGATTTGACAAAGCAGACTACTGCATCGGAACGCCCCAACAGTTTTTTCACAATAAGGAACCCTCAAAACGGTAAAGAATATCCAGCAAACCCGAAACGTACTTGGTGCATTACACAGGACACATTTGATTCTTATTATGCACAAAAAAGAATCGTATTCCCCGGTGATTACGATTTCCTAAAAATAGATAAGCCCGTGCTCCGCTATTGGAAAGACAATGATATGCAAAAGGCTGGTGACCGCTTCGGACAATATGCCGTCAGCACTCATCTTCCATCCCATATCGGCATGAGCCAAGACGGAACAAAGGATTTAGACGAGCTTTTCAATGCCAAGATTTTCAGTTTTCCAAAACCTGTAAGTCTCATAAAACACCTTATAGATGGAGCTGTAGAAAAGGACAAAGATGAACCGATCATCATACTCGACTTTTTCTCCGGCTCGGGCACCACCGCACAAGCCGTAATGGAACTAAACAGTGTGGAAGATGGTTATAACTTACAGTACATCCTTGTACAATTGCCCGAAAAAATAAAACCAAACACAGAGGCATACAAAGAGAAGTATAAGACTATCGACCAAATCGGCCAAGAGCGTATCCGCCGTGCAGCAGCCAAGATAAAGTCGGAAAACCATGCCGATATAGATTATGGCTTCAAGCACTACACACTCCAGGAGCCGGACGAAAACACGCTTGACCGCATGGAAAAGTTTGTTCCGACTGATGCTTTTGGCAATGATTTAGTGAAAGCTTTCGGTAAAGAAACGGTTCTTGCCACATACGCCGTGCGCGACGGTTACGGACTGACACCGAAAATAGAACCGGTAAAGTTTGGCAACTATACAGCTTGGCTCTGCGGCAAACATCTCTATATGATAGACCAAGGGTTTGATATACTGGGAGATGATTTGACAGAGCTGGTTGATAAATACAACAAAGACCATTCGTTCACAGCCGATACCGTCGTTATCTTCGGTTATAGTTTTAACTTCGGCCAGACGGACGCCATAAAGAAAAATTTGGGTGCCATCACCGACCGCAGCCGCATAAATATAGATATTCGCTACTAAAACCACCTGCAAATTATGGAACTGAAATTAGAAAGCGGATTGCCGCACCAGGAGTATGCGGTAGAAGCCATCAGCGAGGTGTTCAAGCAGGTGGAGATAAATCAACAGGTGGCACATTACTCAAACCCTGTTATAGACCTTCGTTCAAACCGTTTTATTGGAAATATATACCGCATACAGCAAAGGGAGCGGCAGAATGTGGCGGAAAAATACAGAAACGAGCAGCCGGTGGGCAACACCTTGTGTCTGGACATCAAGATGGAAACAGGCACAGGCAAGACATACGTATATACACACACCATCTTTGAACTGCACAAACGTTATGGCATAAACAAGTTCATCATTGCCGTTCCAAGCATTGCCATCAAAGCCGGCACAAGCACTTTTCTGAACGAAACGTATGTCAAAGCACATTTTAAAAACACGTTGGGCTATGATGCGGAGATAAACGTGGGTGTGCTGGAAGCTGTGAAAAAACAGAAGAAAGGCAGGAAATATTTTCCTACCGCAGTGCGTGCCTTCGTGGAAGGATCAAGACTGAACAGAAACAAGATATATGTGCTGATAGTGAACAGTGCTTTGCTCACTACCGGCAAGATGCTCACACGCAATGACTATGATGTGACTATCGAAGGATACGACCGGCCGTTTGACGCACTGCGTTCCACACGTCCATTCGTAATCATTGACGAGCCTCACACTTTCTCGCGTGACCAGAAGGCATATAAAGCCATCATCAGCGAACTGACTCCGCAATGCATCATCCGCTTTGGTGCAACCTTCCCGATGACTACCATAGGCAAAGGGAAAAAGAAAACAACAGTACGCGATTATGAGCATCTGCTCTATGACCTTAATGCACAACGTTCATTCTCTTCGGGACTCATCAAAGGGGTAATGAAAGAGCACTTTGAACCCACTTCAACCATCAACGAGAAGGTAAAGATATTGGATATCAATGACAAAAAAGCGACTTTCCAACATATCACTCAAACCTCCAAGGCCAGTCATGTATTGAGTGTCGGAGATTCGTTGTCAATCCTAAGTCCCGAACTCACGGGGCTCACCATTACAGGTATCACAAAAGATTTGGTTATACTCAGCAACGGCATGGAGAAGCACAAAAAAGACGAGTTTGATGTGGACATATACACATCGTCCTATCAGGAAAGCATGCTCCGCCTTGCCATACAACGTCATTTTGAAACAGAACGTGACAATTTCCATAGAGAAAAAGGCAGAATTAAGACACTGGCTTTATTCTTTATAGACGACATACTCTCTTTCCGCGGAGATGATGAGGGCAACAATGCCTGGCTGAGAGATTTGTTCGACAGGCTGCTTGAAGCACAATTGAAAACAGAACTTCAAAAAGAAAATTCGCCCGGATATGCAACATACTTGCGTGCAAGCCTCAATGATCTTGCCGCTTGCAGGGCCGGCTACTTCGCACAAGACAACAGTGACCCGGACGATGCAGTGAAGAAGGAAGTGGATGACATATTGCACAACAAAACTGAACTGTTGTCGTTCGTAAACAAGAAAGGACAACCCAATACACGCCGTTTCCTCTTCTCGAAGTGGACATTAAAAGAAGGCTGGGATAACCCGAATGTATTTACAATAGCCAAATTGCGCAGCAGTGGCAGCGAAAACAGCAAACTACAGGAAGTGGGACGAGGATTGCGCCTGCCTGTGGATGAATATGGCAACCGGGTAAAAGACGAATCGTTCTACCTGAACTACATCGTAGACTTTACTGAACGCGACTTTGCAGACCGTTTGGTGATGGAGATAAATGAGGATATACAGACGGGTAGTATCACACACATATCCCTTGAAGATATGCGAAGAGTTGCAGCACTGCGTGGAACGGGAGAAATGGATCTGTTCATGGAATTGTATCAGAAAAAATATGTTCTTGACTTGGATCGCACACTTGACCCAACAAAGGTGATGGACTTGTTTACCGAATATCCTGAGTTTAACAATGTTACAGGTAAGGTAAAAGACCGCAACAAAGGTACAAAGGATGTGGTGAAAATACGCAAAGCCCGCTATGAAGAACTAAAAGAACTGTGGGCGCAACTCAACCGTAAATACATTGTATTTTACCAAAACGACATTGACCAGCAGATTAGAGCAGCATTACCCGGTATTTTAATAAATGATGTTTTTATACACCAATCCATACAAAGCCTGCGCCAGCAAGTGACAACGGCCGATGGTCAAGTTGTGACGATGCAGCAGGCTGGCCAGCAATACATTCTGGCAGGTAAAGAGATGCACTATAACGAGTTCCTGAAGCGTGCATGCCGACACAGACAAGCATACCGATGACTATGCTGCATTCCGCCATTTGTGAATATGCCAGAACGCACCCGATGGATGGATATATCAATGAATCATCACTGAGCGCATTTATCGCCAAGTTCAACGGATGGAAGATAAAGAACTTGCAAAACCTGGTGAAATATCGTCAGGCAAACTATTCGTCAAAATCAACAGCCTTTACCTATGCCGACGGTTCGCTGAAGGAAGAGGTGTTGCAGTGGACGATAGGCAAAAATGTACTAAACGCAGAACCTTCAAAAAAGTATCTGTATGACAAAGTGGTATACGACTCACCACTGGAAAAGGAGAATATCATGAATGAAGTCGACCATGTAATAGTGTATGGCAAAATTCCACAAAAGAGTATCTGTATTCCCAACATTACCAACGACCTTTACAGCCCCGACTTCATCTATGTGGTGCAACGTGCCGATGGCAAAAAAGAGCTGAACATTGTTATTGAAACTAAAGATATACCAAATGATGAAGCCAAGAGAACAGTCGAAGACGCGAAGATAAATAATGCAGAGCGGTTCTTCCAACAGTTAAAGATTGATGGATATGAAGTAAAATTCTGCCGCCAATTGCAGAACAAGAAAATGGCAAACATTATCCGCGAGTTATTAGAAGAAGACGCTTCGAACCCTGTATAAACGAACAGAGATACGGTATATGCCCTGACACCTGCCAACAAGGGTCAGGGCATTTGATTTATTATTGTGACAGACAGCCCCATACCATGAGGAGAAAAATACCTCCTCCCCGCATTAATAACATAAAAAAAACGGTTCCTCTTTGTAACAACTTTCCCGCTTCCCCCGTCTATCTGATTGAAAGCGCTTTCAAAAACAAATTCAGTTATGAACAAAAACAAAATAAAACCATGAAAAAGTTTGTATTTACTCTATTGCTAGTCTTCGTCTGCCATCTGGGCTACGCCCAAGGCATCAACGGTCTTTTCAATGAATTCGGCAGCGAAAAAAATGCCGATTGTGTCAAAGTATCTTCTTTCATGATGTCTCTTGGAAAAATGTTCGCCGGACACGATGAAGACGCTGAGATAATAAGAAAAATAAAGTCAATAAAAGTACTGGACCTGGAATCTTGTACGGCAAGCGTAAAAGAACGGTTCAACAAAAAAGTGAACAAACTGAATCTGAAAGGATATGATGAGCTGATGCGTGTAAACGATGAAGGCGAGAAAGTCCGCGTGCTGATGAAAACCAAAAAGGAAACTATCCGCGAACTGCTATTCGTATGCACGGGAAAAGAGGATTGTACACTGGTACAGATAAACGGAAAATTCACAAAGGAAGATATAGACAAATTAGTAAATCAGGAAACAGGGAAGAAGCATGGACACCGCTGAGTTTAAGCAACAATTTCTACCTTACCACCGGAAACTCTACCGGGTAGCCTTCCGGCTGACGGGCAACCCTCAGGATGCGGAAGATATGGTGCAGGAGGCGTATCTGAAATTGTGGAACAAGCGCGATGAGCTGGCGGGCGTGCTGAACACCGAAGCCTACTGCGTCACCCTTGTCAAGAACCTGTGCTACGACGCCCTCCGCAGGAGCCGGCCCGATGAAGACGGACATGCACCCGAAGAGCTGAACCTCCCTACGGACACCAACATAGCGCGGGAAGTGGAACAACGGGATGAGGTGAACCAGGTACGCCGGCTCATCGGCAGACTGCCAGAGCAACAAAAGCGGGTGATTCTGCTCCGTGATGTCAATGACTGCTCCTTTGAGGAGATAGAGCAAGCCACAGGACTGAATGCCATCAACATACGTGTGTTGCTGAGCCGCGCCCGCAAAAAGATACGTGAACAATATAATGCAATAATGAACTATGAAAGTAAATGAAATAGAAAGACTATTGACCCGGTATTACGATGGAGAAACCAGCGAAACCGAAGAAAAGGAACTGAAACGCTTTTTTACCGAAGAGGACGTTCCGGCTCATTTACTTGCCGAGAAGGAAATCTTCATGCAACTGGCAGCACAGCCCGCTCCCGAAATACCGGAAGGACTGGAAAGCAGGCTGAGCCGCAAGATAGACCAATGGGACACAGGCGAAAGACGCACGCTGAAAATAAAAAAACATACACGGGTCCTCCGCTTGCAATGGATAGGGAGCATAGCCGCCAGCCTGCTCATCCTGCTCTCCGTAGGACTGTACCTATACAAGCCCTATCCGGCACCGCAAGATACCTGCGCCACCCCCGAAGAAGCATACGTACAGGCCCAGAAGGCACTTATCATGCTTTCCAGCAGCCTGAATAAAGGAATAGAAAAAGTGGAATCGGTGCAGGAAGCCACCGGAAAAATTCAAGAGAACGTAAACGAACAATTAAACCGATTAAATAACATAAAACAATGAAACGTACATATATCATTACCTTATTGCTCTCTCTGTGCTCACTGTTCACCTACGCACAGGACAGTTTTTTCGACAAGTTCGCTGATATGGACGGGGTAACCTCTGTCTATATCTCAAAAGCCATGCTCTGCCTGATGCCCGACATGAAAACGGAAGGGGTAAATATAGGCGAAGTAGCCTCCAAACTGGATAACATCCAGATTCTAAGTTGTGAAAAACCCGACATTATCGCCAAGCTGAAAAAAGAGACAGCTTTCATCAGTCCCAAGAACGGCTACGAGGAACTGATGCGCATAAACGATGAAGGCGAAAAGACCATCATTTATCTGAAACGGAACAAAAACAAAGAAAAGGAATTTGTATTGATGAGTCAGGAAAAAAATGAATTTACCATCATCGCCATCACAGGAAATCTGACCCTGCAAGAGATACAAGGCATCATCAACAAGGAGTAACTCCACACATCCCCCACCATAAGGCCTTTTCTCCCGCCTGCTAAGGTCTGAAGAAAGGATATATACTATCTCCATAGCACTATGGAGTTATCTCCAAAGCTTGCGGAGTTAACTCCAAAGGCTATGGAGATAACTCCGCAGGCTTTGGAGATAGTAACCGGACGGTCGGAAAGGCTTAACAATAGGGCTGCGAATGCTTACGTTATCTCCGGAAAAGGGTTATCCGCCCGTAGAAGCCCCGCCAATGAAGGAACTTATTTCTTTATCCGTTTTTGGGTAGGCAAAGTAAACTCATGCGCTTCGGTCACCGCCCCGTTGCTCTCTGTTGCAAAAACACGGAATTGCGCCTGGCCTGTTTTCAACTTCCTGCCTCCACGAATGGTGGCCGTGTACCTTATCTGATTCCCGACAGGCATATAGGCAATCTGAGCCGAAGGTGAAATCAAAATATGTTTCATGCCGCTCATTTCCTCTATTACCGGAGTAACATTGTAAGCGGGCACATCACCATCATTCACCACATCGAACACCAGTTTGCTGTCTTCTTCCGCATCAATAACATGGTTACGGTTATCATCGATAAAACGCAGGTTGATAATCCTCAATCCCGATGAAGGCTCATAAGAGGAAGTGTGCTCATACTGCGAAGAAGAAGGATAAGTCTTTACGTAATACTCCTCCACCTGATAAGTTTCCTCCCGAGGTGTAGTTATGGCATTTCCCACAGCAGCCCCCGTTACAGTTCCCAGCAGGGCGCCGAATTGCGAACCGTTGTATCCGCCGGCCCTGTCACCCACAATAGCGCCTAATACTCCGCCGATGGCCGCACCGGCTTGTACTGCCGCCGGATTGCCTTGCATTCCGGATGGTGAGCAAGCCGAAAGCAAAGCGGTCGGAATGCATAAAATGAATATCATTTTTCTCATACCCCAAGTAGTTTATAATCTTTATCAGACAGACAAATATACTTTTTCCTATTGACAATGGGTTCATCGGCTATGTTAAAATTTCATTTCCTGTCATGCATCCTCATCGGTCTAACCGCCATCATTCTGGATGGAAGGCTCTTCTTCCTAAAATGAAAAGATAAGTCTAAATAACACAAGAAACAGAAGGAGACGTTTTTTTTCTATATATTTGCCGGAAAACAAATGAAAAGTTCTTCGCCATACCCTTGCATCGCCGCAGAAGGCTTCCCCTCTCCGCTGCAAAACCGCGCCCGGTATGGCAAGGAAATATTTATAACCTATCATTATGGAATTGAAAGCAAAATACGAACAGCGCATTGAACAGGCTGAGGCAGAACTCCGCCAGGTAAAAAATAAGATTCTCCGCATCAGCACGCTGAGGGTCTTGTTATTTGCAGCAGGGATTATAGGAACAATCTACTTCTATCAGGCAGGGACACCCACTATATGTCTAACCATAGCGGTCACTTTCGTTCCTTTTCTGGCATTGGTGAAGTATCACAACCGGTTGTTTTTCCGCAAAGACTGGCTGGAAACCTGCATACGGGTGAATAGTGACGAGCTTTCCGCACTGGCGGACAACTATGAGCCATTTGAGGACGGAAAGGAATTCACAAACCCGGCCCACAGGTATTCTTTTGACCTGGACTTGTTCGGAAGGCACTCCTTGTTCCAGGCCTTGAACCGTACCTGCACTTCATTCGGAAAGGAAAAACTGGCAGAATGGTTGCAAAATCATCTGGAGATAAAGGAAGAGATAATCCAACGGCAGGAGGCGACAAAGGAACTGGCTGCTTATTCCGATTTCCGGGAAACATTCCGGATCACCGGCCTGCTCTACAAAGGGGCGACAAGCGACCGCGAAGAAATTAAAGAGTGGACGGAAGCACCTGCCTATTTCAGCAAGAAATGGTGGAGCCGCCCGTTATTGGGAATCGTTCCCGGAGTCAACATCGTACTGGCTATGCTGGGAGTGGCGGGGGTCATTCCGATGACATGGTTCGGACTGGCCTTCGGACTGTTCGTGATAGGTAGTTTCGGACTGATAAAGCCTGTCAGCAACCTGCAAAGAGTGTATGACAAGAAATTACGTATCCTGTCTATCTACGCCGAACTGATCAGCCTGATAGAAAACCGGGAAATGAACGCTCCGCTACTCAGACACCTGAAAGCTGAATTCGGCATGAACGGGAAATCCACCACCCATATCTTGAAAGAGCTTTCACGGGAACTGGACAAACTGGACTTGCGCAACAACCAACTGCTATATGTCTTGCTGGAAGGTTCCATGTTCTGGCAACTCCGGCAGGTAATGCGCATTGAGCAATGGAGGCACAAATATGGAAAATATCTGCTCCACTGGCTGGACGTATTGGGTGACATTGATGCTCTTTGTTCTCTGGCGACATTTGCCGGCAACCATCCCGCATACACCTATCCGACCATTGCCGGCAAGCCTTTTGTATTCCTTGCAAAGGATATGGGACATCCCCTGATGCCTGCACGGCAATGTGTGACCAATGATGCCGATATCCCCTCAAGACCGTTCTTTGTCATCATCACAGGAGCCAACATGGCAGGAAAAAGTACTTATCTGCGTACAATCGGAGTGAATTATGTATTGGCATGTACCGGCTGCCCCGTATGCTGTTCCTCCCTTGAAATATATCCTGCCAAACTAGTGACAAGCTTGCGGACTTCCGATTCGTTGACAGACAACGAATCTTACTTCTTTGCCGAACTAAAACGATTGAAACAAATTATAGACCGCCTGAATAAGGGAGAGGAGTTGTTCATCATTCTGGATGAGATTTTAAAAGGAACCAACTCGATGGACAAGCAGAAAGGCTCATTCGCCCTGGTACGCCAACTGATGGAACTGAAGACGAATGGCATCATTGCCACACACGACCTGCTATTAGGGAAACTAATAGAATATTTCCCTAAAGAGATACGGAATTATTGCTTTGAAGCTGATATTACCAACGATGAACTGACTTTTTCATACAAACTCCGTGAAGGTATCGCACAAAATATGAATGCCTGCTTCCTGATGAAAAAGATGGGGCTAATCATCAACGACTAACCCCACCCGACAATTTATCACATTAACGTCTTAAGCAAATAAAGCAGACCTTCACAGGCACACCTTATTTCATAACATAAAGAGTCATAGAAAATCAAAATTCACTTGTTTCCAAGCAATGTACAAACGCACTTGCATCATCTCCCGTGAAATAAAACACAGAAGATGCAGGTTCGTATGTATAGGGGATGAAACGGAACAGCTGGGCCGCAACGAATTTCTTGTCCTGAGAAATCATATAGTCCATACGTACGTTTCCGTTTGTCTTTACTTTCACGTCATTCCTGGTTTCAAAACCTTTTTTCTCCAACGCATCCGTCAAAGCCTGTAAATCGCATACATCAAAGAAGCAGGTCCCTTCTTTAGCTACGCTGCCGGTAGGTGCATATACCCATTCCTTGCCTCGCCAGAAAAAGCGGAATACGGCCCACAGAAACAAAATGGTTCCACCGGCCATAAGCACCATGCTCATGGTGGATGAGGAATCCCCCATCTTTAAAGAGGTTGCAAATGCACCTGCACCTATCACACAAAGGATAGCGGATATGATAATAGAAGAAACACTAGTACGTTTTACGACATCAGGGTGTGTTGTTGAAAACAAGGTTGCTTCAGTAGAAACTGTATTACTCATAATAATTTAAATTTTATTCTTTACTAATTAAAAATACAATAATTCATACCAAGGTCACATCTCGCCAATCACCCGACAAGACAGAACCATGAAAAACAAATTGGTAAAAGAATAAAAGCTAAATAAGAATGCGCCTCATACCAAAGATATAGTGCTCGCAAGCACTATCCCAGGGAAGGGAATAGGAAGAGGCATACACATGGGTATGACAGCTTGCAAGACTGGCCATCCGGGCGGCCATCTTACGCAACAAAATTTTGATAAATTGGGTAGTCTCCATGGAGGAAAAACCGTACATACGCTCTGCAGAGGCACTGACGCGATGTGCTAAAGTATGAGCGTCCCCAAACTCCATATCTGCTATTCCCTTATTGCTATCCAAGGGAATGACACGATCTTCATTGATGGAGTGCTGCGGAGTAGTATCCGTATGCTGTACAGTACATACCGTCATTGATGCAGCTGGAACTGCATCTACATATTCTGTTCCGGCAAAAGCCAAGGCAAACAGAAAAAATAATATGACTGTAACAAATCCTTTCATTGCTTACTGTTTGGTTTACAATAGCGTTTTAGGTTTCATTTCATACAATAATTAACACATATCAAAGGTATTTTGTTTTAAGGGAGCTATGAAGGATTATCCAAAATTATGAAGGATCGGTTCTCAATTCCTTCATGGTTTCTTCCTGAAAAGCAACAGGTTACCTATCTATGACGGTTTTGAAGGAATTATTCGATGTTTCTAATTCCGACTTTAAATTAAAAGCTGTTCTTGTTCTGCATGCCTCGTCCGTATCAAAACTTTTGTAAACAGAAAAAAAAAAATGCATGTGGACAGAAGCCTCACAGCTTGTTTTCTCATTACTGCCGGTCAGGGCATAAAATAAAAAAAGCCACAGCTTTTATAGCTATGGCTTTTATATATATGATGATTACAGATTATTCAGCTTTAGGGGCTTCCTCTGTAGTTTCAGCTGCCGGTGCTGCAGGAGCTTCTGTAGCGGCTGCACTCTTCTTAGAACGACGAGTACGAGTTGCTTTCTTAGCAGTTGCAGTCTTAGCCATGTTTTCATCGTAATCTACCAATTCGATAAAGCACATTTCAGCATTATCACCCAAACGATGACCTGTTTTGATGATACGAGTATAACCACCCGGACGATCTGCTACTTTTACAGAGATTTCTTTGAACAACTCCGTTACAGCAAACTTATCTTGCAAGTTGCTAAATACAACACGACGTGAATTAGTTGTGTCGTCTTTAGATTTTGTAATTAAAGGCTCAACGAATTTCTTCAAAGCTTTAGCCTTTGCAACAGTCGTAGTGATTCTTTTGTGCTTGATCAAAGAACAAGCCATGTTAGATAACATAGCACTTCTATGAGAAGCAGTACGACCTAAATGATTGAATTTCTTATTATGTCTCATTTTTTATTCTTTATCTAATTTATATTTAGAGATATCGGTTCCAAACGACAGATTCAGACTCTCGAGCAAAT
>ERZ791608.560-NODE-560-length-17095-cov-2.635681_pt1 | contig 17095 bp, 13 predicted proteins | sample MGYA00510276_ERZ791608 | MGnify/ENA primary metagenome ERZ791608 (study PRJEB30046, sample SAMN00791908) | human gut metagenome | study: EMG produced TPA metagenomics assembly of the A metagenome-wide association study of gut microbiota in type 2...
AACGTTCAGATCTAACACATCTAGGTCACTACGTTCCCTAGATGTAAAACAAAAAGAAAATATAATTCATAGATATAATACTCATGAATGACCATAAACAAATATTCTAGAATATGCCAACGTATAGATTTAAAGATATTAACACCAACTGTACGTTTGAAAAACGTATGGGTATTAGTGAACGAGAACTTTATCTTAAAGAAAATCCTCATATTGTTCAGGTACCTGTGGCCTGTGAACTCTCATTTGATGAGATGCGAGGAAAGAAACCTGATCAAGGTTTCACAGATCTTTTAAAAAATATGAAACAAAAAGCAATTGGTGGTCATTATATGAATGGTCGCTATTTTTAAGTATTGTTATTGAACAATACTACTAGCTACTTTCTACAATGAAAGAAAAAGACATTCAAACTCTAGCTGATTTGCTTGCAAAGGCAGTTGGAATTAAAGCGAAAGAGCAGCCTGAGGACACTATTGAGGCCGCTATTGAAAAGTTGGAAAAAGATAAGGAAACTAAAAAATTGGCAAAATCTGTTGAAGATACTCTTCCTGAATCTCAGGAAGATCTTAAAGAAGAGTTGTGTGATCTTTATACCAGCACAATTTCGAGTCCAATCTGGGATTACGTTGCTCAAAAGTACAATGGCACCCCAGATCTCAAGAGTTGGGCTGATATTCAATTAACAAAATCTGATCTTTGTGATGATGTTGATGAAGAAGTTGAGTGGGACGACTTAGATCTTGACGATAATGATTATGATCGTGAAAATGGAATCACTTATGATGATATCGATAAGTTCCTTGCTACAGTTCCTTTAGATGATTTTGTTAATTATTATGATGATGGTGAACTTGATGTGCAATATGGTGATCAGGATCAATTTATGAAGGATCCTGAATATTGTGCTTGTGCCGACTATAGTGATGATGAGCTTGCACATTGTCAATGTAAGATTGATCAGGAAATTCTTGACTGCACTGATCCACGTCAACTTCGTGAAGCACTTTCAATTCAACAGCGTCTTCGTAAAGCGATTAAAATGCGAGCCAAAGCTTCACAGATCGCTCTAAAACGTAAGATCGCAATGATGAAACGTGCTTCTCCTGAAAAGATTCAACAGCGTGCACGACGTCTTGCAATTCGAATGTTAAAGAGCAAGTTCGCTGGTAACAAACCATTTAATGAGCTCGGTTATAGTGATCGTGAGCGAGTCGAAAAGATTGTCGATTCTAAACCTGCTCTTATTAATGCACTTCAGCGTAAGATGGTGCCAATTGTTCGCAAGATTGAACAAGAACGATTCAGTCACAATGTAGCTTAATCGACACTGTGTGTTAAATTCTAAGGGTGAAAACTTTTCACCCTTTCTTTTTAAGTATTATGATAATTTGGTTGTCATTTGACCATCAAATTATAATTCGTATTCTTTTGTTAACAAAAGGTAAAGATAAATGAAAATTTGGAATACTAGTATTGGTAATGCAACGGAGATTGCAGCCAGTATGCCTCATTGGTACGCACGTACCACAGTGATCGATCTCAAGCGCGCTACTCTTGAAGATGGATCATTAGATTTCAGCAAAGCCTCTACTCAATTCGTTGAAGGTGACAAGGTTATGTTTATTCCTTGCAACGATTTTGATAACGTTCTTGTTGATAATAAGGGCCTCGTTTTCACGGTAGCTACTGTTTCTCCTTCAATGCACTATACATTTGAAGAAGGTTCAGTAGGTAAAGAAGGTCTATTCTTTGTTGTCAAATTCATGTACAACAAGCATCTCACTCCAGGCTCTGAAGTTGCGATGGTTCCTGTCACTCTTGAAATGATTGACAATGATCGTAAAACTACAAAGGTTCTTCGTTCTGTTGGTCTTAAGCAGCCCGGTTGGTATCGTTGGCGTTCTGTCGATCGCAAAGAACGTGATCCAATGATCACGTGTGAATTGTTAGTCAGTGTTAAGAATTTCCATAGCCCTGACGGCACTAGTGGTGATGCTGGTGAATCATTCCAGCCTGGGCAAGGTCTTGATCCTTCTGATGGTCAGTTGATTTTTGATCCAGTAGATGGTTCTATCACCCTTGGTTAATAATCAATAAACATCATAGGAAATAAAACATGAAGAAAACAAATCAACCACGAATGGCTGACAATTACACATCAATGTCTTGGGGTCGCGGCGATAAACTCTACGCTAGCGACTTGACAAAGATGAGTCGTCAGGTTGATAGTAACGAAAACGAACTCGTAGATCTTACTACAACAACGATTCCCAAGATTGTTAGTGACGTTGCTTCTAACAAGTCAACGTTGGACGAATTTGCTCCTAAGGTTGCTAAAATCGATGTTCCTGAAGGTAGCACAATCGTCAAGGAAATTGATAAGGCGGTTGCTGATCTTGTTAATGGTGCTCCTGAAACACTTGACACTATCAAAGAAGTTGCTGATGCAATTGAACAAAACGGTGACGCGATCGACGCTCTAAACGATATCGTTACCAAGAACAAAGTTGCAATTGATAGTGTAGATGCTGAACAAAAGGCTACAGCTGAAAAGCTAGCAACTTTAGATTCTAAGGCCGTCAAATATCAAGAATTTGGTGAAAATCGCAAAACGATTCAGTTGGCCAATTATGATACTATCTCTGGGGTAACCACCAAAGGCCTTGGCGTTAACCTTGCAATGGTTAGCAAGTGGGACAAGGCTGATTTTGGTTCCGCGCAGATTGAAACCAACTTAAACGCTAAAGATGGTATCGTCACGATTAACGATACAGAAACGGTAGCTACTGTTAAGCAGGTTGGTGAAGCTGCTGGTCAACTGAACACGAAGTTTGAAGGAAAACTTGAAACCGTTAATAGCGCTATTGATTCTCTTGAAGCTGCAGTAGCTGATGTTGCTGGTAAGCTCACCACACATGAACAGGCTTTTGAAGCATTCAAGACCACCAACACCGAAGCGATCACTGCTGAATGTGCTAAGGTTCGTGGTGAATTTGCTGCTGCCGATACCCAATTCCAAGAACAGTTGAATGTTAAGATCGATGCGAAGCTTGCAGCTGCTGATTTTGAAACGTTCAAGACTGAAACTTACGAACCAAAGGTTGCCGAATTAACCAATTCAATTGGTGACGAAACCTCTGCTCGCCAAGATGCAATCACTGAAACGAAGAACGCGTTTAAGGCTGCGGACGAAAAGGTTACCGGCGAATATACCAAAGCAATTGAAGCTGCCAAGACTGAAGTCACTACAAAGGTCACTGAAGTAGAGGGTGCGCTCAATGCTTATAAGGGTTCTAATGACGCTGCGGTAGCTAAGGTTAAGACTGATGTTACAGAAGCGTTTGGTGCTGCTGACCAAGCATTGGAAACCAAGGTTACCCAAGGGTATACTGCCGCTGTTGAGGGTGAAAAGGCTGCACGAGAAGCTGCAGTTGCATTGCTTGCTACTAAGGTAGAGCTCGAAGGTGTTAATGCGACATTAACGGGCAAGTTTGGTGATTACTACACCAAAGGCGAAGTTGATGGTAAGTTAGCAAGCATTTATCGGTTCAAGGGTAGCGTTGCTGCTGAAGATCAGCTTCCAAAGCAAGATCAGGTCATTGGTGATGTGTATAACGTCGAAGATACCGGAATGAATGTTGCCTGGGACGGTAAGAAGTGGGACAAGCTCGGTTCAGTTATCAACCTTGCTCCTTATGCTACGACCGAAGCGGTTGAAGCTAAGATCACAGAAACCAAACAAGCAGCAAGCGAAGCTTTGAATCAACATGCCCAGACTGCAGAAACGACATATGCTAAGAAGGCAGAAGTTGCGAAACAGATCGAAGCGGTTGATGGTAAGTTTGCTGGCAAGGCTGATAAGGTTCATACTCACACGATCGAAAACATCATTGGTCTCCAGGATGCTTTAGATGGTAAACAGACAGTTGGCGATTATGCCCTTAAGAGTGAAGTTAAGACCGTAGACGATAAGTTTGCTGGTTATACAACTACTGAAGCACTCAATGGTTTACTTGATGGTAAGGCAGCAGTGGTTCATACCCACACTGTCGATAATGTCACTGGTCTTCAGGCTGCACTTGATGCCAAGATGGCTGCTAGTGAAGCTGCTAAGTTTGCAACACATGATCATAACCATGATCAAGCATATCTTGCAATTAAAGGTAAAGCTGAATCTGCTAAGGTCGCCGATAGCGTTGCTTGGACTAGTGTCACTGGTACTGAAGGTGTTGCTCTGAAGAGCGATCTTGACAGCAAGATGGAAGCTTCTGAAGCTTCGAAGTTTGCACAAGCTTCTCACGTTCATGCAATTGAAAATGTGACGGGCTTACAACAGGCACTTAATGATAAGATCGCCGTTGCTGATGCTGATGGCAAGTATGCACTGAAATCAGCAATTACTGGTCTCGCTACTAAGGAAGAGCTTAACGGTAAAGCTGCTGCTTCTCATACTCATCAAGAAGGTGAGGTTGAGGGACTTACTGCTAAGTTGGCAACGTTTGCGTTGAAGTCTGAGATTGCTGGTTTTGTTACAGACGAAGCTCTCAAACGTGATTACACAAACACTGCTGATCTTGGTCAGTTGCTTGATAGTAAGCTCGATACGACCGCTGGTGATAAGAAGTACGCTACCAAGACTGAGCTCAACGGATATCAACCTAAGGGCGATTATGTTGCTAAGACTGAAGTTAATTCAATTGTCGACGCTGCTGTCAAAGCTCCTGTGTTTGTGAATATTCCTTTGAGACCAGAACCAAATTACACTGAAGCTGCAATTGCTAATTGGTTTGGTTGTGAAACAATTGAACAAGTTGGTCAGGTAATTACTGGTGATAAGGTCGTTTATCTTCACTTTACAAGCACTGGCAAGGATTATAAGATCCCTGTCCAATATTGCGCTTTTAAGGCTGATGGCTCTAACGACATTATCTTGATGACAGTTGGTCTTGATACAGCAAATGATGAAGTTTGCAAGTATAAGATCACTATTGCGTTGAACAGTGATAGTTCAACTGTTGATGTCAACAAGACACCACTTGTCAGTCCAGCTGCATAATAGTAGTAACTGAGTGAAATAAGTAGGGGTGGGACATTTGATCTCATCCCTATTTTGAGATCAGTCAAAAGGAAAAATTAAAATGGATTTTGAACAATACCTTACAGAAGCGCTCCAACTCAATGAAGCCGAAAAGGAAGATAAAAAGCCAAAGGACATTGTTTGTATTAGTGGCGCCCTTCTGATGCGTCTTTTTGAACTTGTTCATGAAGAAATCGAAGATAACGATGAAGTGCTTCATCATATGGTCGAAAAGATCAGCGAGCTTGGTAAGGACGATCGAGTTGTTGTCATGGACGACTATGATGAAATTAAGAAAGTCGTCGACGAAGAGCTCGAAGATTCTGAACAAGATGAAGAAGAGCAGGAAAAAGAAGAAGAGGAAGAAGACTCCTCTGACGAAGATCAAGAAGACGAAGAGTCTTACGAGTAACAAAAAGGCCGGTTTCAAACCGGCCTTTCCTTTTACATGAAATTCAAGCAAGAAAACCACCAATGCTTATAAGCATCGTAGTGGTTCACCTGATCACCACGAAGCCTTGCTTAGTGTGCTCAATGATGTCGTCGGGTACAATAGTGTGTCGACACTTTTTAGTCATGTCATCAATATAACATTGACTACAGAACTTGCCATCATAACGAGCTCCAGCATGACCTAGAGACCAAGCATAAAGCTCTGGAAAATTGTATCCGTTGAAATGAAAACGATTGTGTTGATCAACGTACTTTTCAATATCCATATTAGCTCCTTGAGAGAATATGGATTGTACAACATCTATCATAATGTGTCAAGTGATTTCAAATACTTTGCCGTTGGTGCAATCACTCGCTTAAACATCTCGATATCATAAGGTATTTCATCATAATTGAATAATGTCGATCCTGGAGCGGCGTTGTTCCATGCTTTGTTACCCAATCCTTCAAAGATATGAACCTTATTGACGATCGGATCATTATAGATCACACAATCACCAACTTTAGCTCGTTGAGCTGTAATATAATGCGTATTGTCGTCATCGGTAAGTTGGTGCGAAGCATCGTATTGATTGACTGCTTTGATGCCAACCTCTTCTTGAAAACGTTTCACAATATGGGCACGACGTCGTTTCGCATACTCTTGACTAATTTTAGCTAATTTGATGATTTGCTCAATATCAGATTTGTTTGTACACAACGCTCCATATTTGTTTAGAACGTATTGTGTAATTTGTGAATTCTGCTTTGCGTTACAATGAATTATTACTGCTTTGTTTGACATTTTATCCTACACGTTTGACGTTTACGTCTTACTTCCAAATCGAGGAAGTAAAAATGTTATCTGCTTCCTGCCCGGGCTAATACATTCCATAAGGCGTTTCTCTGTAAGCTGTTCTTTTGAACAACTCTCTCTCTCTTGTGTGTTATAGAGTTGATATGCAGATTTGTCGAGCGGGGATTCTCTTGAATTCCCCCCCAGATTAACAACAAGTTCACCATATGGCGAAATTGAGGATGCACCCTTATTAATGACAGCTTCCTGGGTATCGTCATTTACAGTCAGCTGTTCAACTGGTAGCTGGCCTTCAATATAAGGAACTAATTCTGGAATGATTTGAGAATTGATATAATCATCATCGATGCCCGTTTCTTTATATTGCTGTATATTTTTAATATATGCTTCAAGTTGTTTGTCCAATGTAAAAGACTGTTCAAATTGAAATACTTCACCAGGCAATAACGCGTCTAATTCTGGATCTTCAAAAGGTTCGTTAGCAACTTTTTGATACACTTGTTCCCAATCATCAGGTAATTGTTGATCAAATTCTAACACTGTCTGACCACATCCTGCATCAAAAAATAGGTACTGTGGATACAAATAGTCTTCTTTTAATTTTCCAACAACGCCACTTGTCATTTTGTTAATAGTACAATAACCGTACGGCATTACAACCACATTACCTTGGAACATTCTGGTTGGATTGTATTGTTCTGCCACTGGTTGTGTGATTTGTGGGTTTGGTTGTTTGACAATTACGCAATCAGCCATTCGTCACCTCCCCACGAAATTGCATTGCAATTTCGTGCTTCACTAGGGTTTGTATAATGTTCATATAAACGAAGGCCTTGATACCAACGGCGATCTAATCCAAATTCATCTTCGGTGCGTAAGGGCCTATCGGTTTTAATATATTTCATATCCTTAATTGGGTATAGATTATTAAATCCTGTGCTTGTCAGAACGCCATTTGTGATAATGTTCATATGATGGAAGCTAATTGCATTGCGATATTCGATCTGTCGATCGACAAAACGAACATTAACTATTTTTGAAGGACCAGTAACGTGCCAAACACATTTTCCAACTGATTCTTTCATTCGATCGAAACGTCCGGTTTCTGGGCAGAACGCTCTGTGATTATTAATTTAATTAATAATCACATCATTTTCCAATGTGATTTCGTAGTAGTTTTTAGCAACTTGAACAGGTGGTAACCAAAGCAATTTTGCAGCAGCGAATTCACCTTTATCAAAATCCCACACCTTAACAATATCATCTTCAGTCAAATCGCGAAATTTGATCTGTCGGTCATCTGCAAGTGTTACAAGAGTGTCTGCATCGAGACAAGGTTTTGTCTGTCTAATTTCTGATGCTGTGATGATGACATCATTAGCCGGCATGATAAAGGACCAGTTGTTATTACTAACACTATTCACTTGAATAGTTTGTCCTTTGACAGTAGCCACAGAAACTGCACCAATACTATACGTGGTGTTTCCATAATCTTCTTCCACAACGTTAGATGATATATTGACGACAACATTTGGTTTGGATTTGGATGGATGAGTCACTGTAACCTTACCATATTTTGGTTCGGTGAATTGTAAAGAGATATCATACTCGCTTTTACCACCACCCATTAACGCAACAGTTTTGAATTTCACAGGTAATATTTGAAATATTTGATATTAGTTATGTTCCTCAATTGAGCTCTTAAGTAATTTTAACAAAATACGTAGTGTATTAACCGTTTTTCTTTTGGACATATAAACGAATGTTTGTTGCGAAGCAAAAGCCATATTTTAACGACTATGATGAGAACAAGAAGTTCTTGTCTGTGTTGTTCAAGCCTTCGATGCCACTGCAAAGCCGAGAGCTTCATGCAGTTCAATCGATTCTTCAAGGTCAAATCGAGCGATTTGGCAGCCATCAATTTAAGGCTGGTGCTCGTGTATTAGACGGTGAGATGTCGTTTGATACTGGGATCAGTTATGTCAAGATTGACACCTCAATGCGTGATCCATCTCAATTGATTGGTCGTACGTTGACTGGTATTGGTAGCAAAGTCAAGGGTACCGTTGCTCACATTGAAAATGCGTCTGGGGATGATCCAACAACGATGTATGTTCGTTTTGTTGCTGGTGATTCTGATACTGGGCAGACGAGTCAATGGGTACCAGGGGAATCTTTTGAAGAATTAGCAGTATCATCAATTCGTATTCTTGATCAAGATGATGCGATCGGGATCGCAAGTGTTGCGCAGATTGAGCGAGGAATTTATTATGTTCATGGTTATTTTGCTCTAGTTGATGCACAAACATTGGTTCTTGACAAGTACGATAATGTCCCAAGTTATCGTATTGGTCTTCAGGTGTTTGAAACTATTGTTACTCCAGAAGAAGACAAAACGCTTCTTGATAATGCTATTGGTAGCTACAACTATGCAGCTCCAGGCGCACATCGTTTTAAGATGGAGTTGAAGCTTGCGAAGGTTGATCTCGCCAGTAAGGTCGACAATGACAAGTTTATTGAGCTTGGTCAAATTCAGGCTGGCAGAATCATCAAACAACAGACAAAAACTGAATATAATGAGTTAGAAAAAACGCTTGCTCGACGTACGTATGATGAAAGTGGCGACTACACAGTACGTCCTTTCAAGGCATGTGTGCGCGAACATCGTAGTAACGATCGTGGCCAGTGGAAAGCTGGATCCAAATATTTGGTTGGTGATGTTGTTCGCAATCATGGTAACTGTTACACTGCACGCACTGCTGGCACCAGTCCTGTTGGTGATGGGCCCAACTGGACAGACGGTAAACAGTCAGATGGTGGTGTTCAATGGGAATTTACTCCATCACCAAAGTTTAATAATGGCGTTTACCCTGCAGAAGGCAAAGTTGTTTCTATTGATGTGATCGATGGTGGTAATGGTTATGTTGATCCGCCGTTTGTCAGCATCACATCAAATTCTGGCAGTGGTGCCTCTGCAACAGCTGTAATTTCAGAAGGCAAGGTTGTTCGCGTTCTAGTTGATAGTTACGGTAGTGGATATTTGTTTGACGACGTCAAGGTGACTTTTGAAGGTGGTCATGGTCGCACCGATGGTTGTATTTGCCCAGGTAGTGAAGACAACGCAGTCAAAGCAACTGCAACAGTTAAACTTGATAGTGGCAACCCCAACAAAATTGCCATTGGCCTTGAAAGTGGCAAAGCGTATGTTCGAGGGTTTGAAATCGAAAAGGTTGGTACGAGTTGGATTTCGATCGATAAAGCGCGTGAAACTGCTAGCAAAGAAAGTGTGCTATTGACACCAAGTGTTGGCAACTATATTCGTGTTAGTAACATCGTTGGTGTACCACCATTAGTTGACTCGACTGATGCTGGACTATTGGCCATCTATGACCAAATGACTGATATTGGTTCGTCCGGCGTTAAAGGCAATCAAATTGGCACATGTCGCTGTCGCGGTTTAGAGTGGGATAATGGAGCTGTTCACGATCCAGTTAAAGGCGTCTATCGTTTATACATCTACGATATTCGATTGAATGACGGTGTTCGTCTGACCAATATGGTCAAATCTTTCATTGGTAAGAATGGTTTTAGTTGTAATATTGATCCTGTACTAACACAAATTACTGGTGGTATCACTAGTGACGGTAAGGGAGTTATTACTGGTTCTGGTACCAGTTTCCGTACAGAATTAATGGATAATGATTACATTAAGGCAGGGGGTGATTATTATCGATGTGTTGTGATCAACGGCCAAAATAAGATTCAAACCGATAGTCGAAGCAAGTGTGATAACTTGGCTGCGTATTTGTGCACAACTGAAATTGTTAACCCACAAGGTTTTGCTTCCGTATATCGTTTCCCTGACTCATGGATTCAGACCACAGTGGGTGAACAAGGTGATGATTTTGATGCCGATTATACTACAATGGAGTTGGTCACCGGTAGCGGTTCTGTGGTTGATGGTAGGACGGAGATTACTTTTGTAACACCAAGTGCTGAAGTTAAGTTCGCTAATACTGAAGAAAGAGATAATCATATCTTATTTGTAAATGGTAAAATCACACCATTTACTGCTACCAACACAGGAGAAGCTTCTCGTTCTTTAACAGTATCTGTTGCTGGCACTGCATCTGGTCCATTCCAAATGTTAGCAACCCTACGCAAGAGTGGTGGTAGCATTGGTTTGCGTACAAAGACAAGCAAAGAAAAGAAGGTGACTGTTACCAAATCAGATACACTAAAAATGAACACGATCCCACTTGGGGTTGCTGACGTGTATCGTATTGGTTCTGTTCGAATGTATAATTATGCAGTTCCTGACAGTGGCACATTGAACGAGAATAGTTCTTATATTGATATCACTGATCGTTTTGATTTGATTACTGGTCAAACCGCTAGTTATTATGGTGAAAGTTATCTAAAGCTAAAGAGTGGTTATAGTTCACCAGAGCGTCCAATTGTAGTATATTGTCATTATTTTGAACATAGCAAATCTGGGGACTATTTCACTGTTGACAGTTATGATTGTCCATATGAAGAGATTCCATCTTTTGAGGGGATTAATCTTCGCGACGTAATCGATTTTCGTCCAAATGTAGTTGGTGCAAATGGTCGTTCTTATATGATTAAGAGCGGTACTGAGATTGAAATGGGTTATCGTTTCTATCTAGCTCGACGCGACAAGATTTGCTTAGATTATCGTGGTAATTTTGTTGATGTTAAGGGGATCCCTGCAGCAAGCCCACAGGCACCAGCAACACCGAATCTGTCAATGAACGTGTATGATGTTGATTTATTCCCATATACGCTAGATGCATCTAACGAAAGTGTTAATGTCAATATGATTGACAATCGTCGTTACACAATGCGTGATATTGGCAAGCTGGAAACACGAATCGATCGTCTCGAAGAATATACAGCCTTAAGTCTTCTAGAACAACAAACTGAGTCAATGAATATTCAAGACAGTGACGGCATGGATCGTTTCAAGCAAGGATTTATTGTTGATAATTTCCAAAGTGGCGGAATTGCATCATTAACTGATCCAAGTGTTGCATGTTGTTTTGACAATGATCGAGGTATTTGTCGTCCTCCATTTACACAGAACAGCTTTTCGTTGAGTGAATACACACCTGTTGGGGCAGATTTGACATCTCATCGTGCTAGCAACAACTACATGGCATATGGTAAAGTTTTCACGCTTCCGCTGGATCCTGCAAATCCGCATGTTCCAATTGTTGAACAGTCATTAGCGACTCGAATTCAGAACATCAACCCATTTGCGATTGCAGTTTTTGTTGGTTCATTGACCGTGAACCCAAGTAGTGATGATTGGTTTGAATCTGAATATCTTCCTGATGTAGTAACCCAAGTTGAGGGTGATTATCTCGAGAAGAAAAACAGTCTGGAGGGAACAAGATGGAATTCTTGGCAAAGCCAATGGTTTGGACAACCGGTTACAACCAATAGTAGTGTTCTTGATCATACGACTGGTCGTGCAGGTAAGAATTTAACGGAGCACTGGAAGGATACTTCTGTGACAACCCAGCAAGTTGGTCAGTCACGCAATGGTATTAAGACAACGGTCACTTCAAAAATTGATTATGAGGTTGTGGGGGATCGAATTGTTTCTACATCTTCGATACCATACATGCGAAGTCGTTGGTTATTGATTAAGGCTAAAAATCTCAAACCTTATACAAGATATTATCCTTTCTTTGATAACGTTCAGGTTGATTATTGGTGTGTTCCAGCATCGCGTGTTGAATTCAAACCAAATTCAGTAACAGGAAGTGGTTTTGATGGTGTGACTGCCGCTGGCAATGATGCTGGTAATAATGCACGCAAGATAATTGCAACCAAATATAGTTTCTGGCCTGAACAGACTGACCGCACGTGCTTGGATATTGGTGATGTCGTTGTAGCCACCACTGGCGGTAATATGAACACCCCAAGTTATACAGCTGTTTGCGTGGGTACCGGCAAGGGCCCTTCTGAACAACCAGGATTGGGTTCTACGAATCGAGTTGTTGATTACATGTATGTTGTCAACATGAAAAACTATGATGGCACAGCATTGACGGGCAACTCGGCTAATGGTAATGAAGAAAATAGCGATGGTGCAACGTTAACGGGTGCACATCTGCGAGGTTCAATTAGTGGTGCCACAGGTGAGGTCGCGTGGGCTGAAGGCAACCGCAACCATGCCGTTGGAGCATTGAAAACAAATGCTGCTGGTGAATTGTACTTTATGTTCTGGATCCCAGACGGTGACAAGATTGATTATGGTACTAGTGATAATAAATCGCCAGTGTTCCAATTCCGTTGTGGTGATCGAGTTTTCAGTTTAAGTGAAAATTCAACAAAGAATGATTATAATGCAGAAGTTGTTTACAGTGCAATTGGAACATACAACAAGCGCGAACGTAGTGTTAATGCAGTTCGCAACGCTGTTGTCAATACACAATATGTGAGCGAAGATCGTACAATTACAAACACGCTCACTAGTACCACTAGTGATCGTGCTGTTTATCGTGACCCATTAGCTCAAACGTTTTTGATTGGCACCCCAGGCGGATGTTTCATCAGTAAGGTTGACATTTTCTTCGCGTCAGTTCCTGATGATACCAACCCATTACCAGTGACGCTGCAAATTCGTACCGTTGAAAATGGGATCCCAACCAGCAAAGTTCTGCCATTTGGGGAGGTAACACTGAGACCTGATCAGATTAATTTGAGCTCCGAAACGATTGAATATGTCGATTCTGACGGTCAAGTTGTCAAGGCTGCCAAATACGACGTCGCGACTACGTTTGAATTCGAAAGCCCAGTATATTGCGAAGACACTAGTGAATATGCAGTTGTTCTTCTTAGTGATAGTAATGATTATAATGTGTGGATTGCTCAAGTTGGTGAATTGGTACCAGGAACAACCAATATTGTCAGCAAGCAGCCATATACCGGAGTGTTGTTGAAATCACAAAATGCAAGTACTTGGACTCCTGATCAAACACAGGATCTTAAGATGGTTGTTTATCGTGCAAACTTCCACGTTGCTGATTCGACAAACAATGGTAAAGTTATTGGCAACCTACAGTTCGCGGTTAATGATCCTGTGCCTCGATATTTGAGTAAAAATTGCTTCCAGACTAAGGCGGATTCTGGTCTAGTTCGTGTACATCATCCAAATCATGGTTTGATTACTAACATGAAGGCAGTGATCACTCGTGATGATATTAATGAAGTCGATAGTAGTCAACTTCTGTCTGGTACAATCACAACCAATGTGGAAAAATTCCGAGTTGTTGGGGTTAACACTCGCTTCACTCATGAAATCAAAAAGATTTCATATGTTGGTGAAGACAAGCAGGAACATTTCATGTGGCCTACGTTGTATACAGCTGACAATCAGCGAATTGGCATCATTGACCATATTGAACATGATACAGTACTGTATTTGGCTAAAGATACCGAAGATGATAAGGGTGCTGACGTTGCAATTCGTGACGGTCGTTTCCAAGTCAATGAAAATGTTGCGACTATTGGTGGAATTCCATATAGTAGTATTGTTGGTACCCATACTGTGGTTGAAGCGGACCTAGACAGTTATGTTATCGATTTGGGCAGCACGACGGCAACAACGACTGGTTATTATGGTGATGGTAAGTTCAAAGCTGAAGGAATCTTCAACTACGATACTATTCATCCAAGCTTTAATACACAGACTTTTGGCGACACTGCGTTTGATATGACATTGAACACGATGACTGGCACTAGTGGTGGTCGTGAATCAAGTCAAGAACTAGTATCACCATTTGGTGTTGTAATGAACGATAATAATCAGCTGATAGAACCAATGGCCATCTGGAATCGAGCAAACTTACGTGATTCTGCGAAGCCAAGCTTGATTGCAAATGTGACATTCTCTAGTACAAATCCTGCTTTGACACCAGTCATTGATAGTGATCGTATGAGTGCAATTGCAATTGGGAACATTATTAACCATCCCGATGAGCAAGTAATCAATAATGATGTTCTTGATGTCACTAATGTGGTCGAGAAGAATAATTTTGGTTATTATGGTCGTGTGACTGAAATCAAATTGACCAATGTCGGAGCCAATATCGAAACAGCGACGGTCAAGATTGGTGAGCCAACTGGTATTGATATTGATCACGGAGGTATCCAAGCTGAGGCTGTTGCTGAAATTGTTGATGGAAAAATCTTTGCTATTCATATCACCAATCCGGGTGCAGGTTATAAGACCAAACCGGCTGTGACAATCGAGACTAAAGCATTGGAAGGACTAAAGGTTACTGCCCCAGGAGCTACAGCTGCAATCACTATTGATCAAATTATTACAGAAGGCGCCACTAGTGAAGAGCGAAAGAACTTTGAAAATATTATTGCAGGACAATATATTGAAGTGGTGTCAACAGGTGCAACTAAAGCATACTTGATTACCAATAAGATTATCAATAGTCATGCTGTAATTTTATTTGCTGATAGAATCGCCGGTACTGCTGGTAAAGCTCCAGAAGGAACGAAAATGAATATTCGAAATCGTTTCACTGAAGAAATCAGTCCAATTGGTGGCTCAGTACATGCAAAATACATCACAAGGCCTATTAACATGCAGAACACGTGTAATATGGCAAAGATTATGTTTGCAGCTTGTGTTCCGAAGATGAGTTCAATTGACGTATATTGTAAAGCGTATGATGCATCTGGCGGAATTCCTTATAATGAAATTCCATGGGAGCTAGTAAAGACGGAAAAGGGTTATCCTCTTGTTGATATTGGTTCTTGGAAATTTACTGATGTTGATTATGTTTATGACAATGATAAGAGTTTTGACACAATTGCAGTCAAAATCGTATTCAAGAGCTATAATAGTTCAAGTGTACCAATGATCAAAGATTTCCGAGTAATCGGCTGCATCTAACATCATCAATGGGTAAAACAAAAGGCCCCTCACTAGTAGTGAGGGGCCTTTTTCTTTGTGCTAAAAGTGAACTACCATGACGCTAAAGCATCTGTGGTTTGCACGCACGGTTGTTTTGTATCAATAACGATTAATCTTCCTTAACCATTATTTTTGAGATATCGATATCGTATATGATCTTGCTTACTTCACGTGCATTTCGGAACGTTTCGAGGTACTTTTCAAGCTTGTTCTTAGCTTCAAAATAATCACCAGTAACTTCAGTGAAATTGTTTGGAGTATAATCGATATCGCTTACACGATAACGAGGAGCATAGAGAATGTGTGGGGCCCCATGCTCATCTTTAATCACTTCTGGACGACCGTTGAAAGCACGCTCCATCATTTCATCTTTACATTCAAATTGAATACAAACACCGATGCGATCGTCGCTAATGTTCTTGGCAGCCAGCTTGGTGAGCTTAACACCAAACTTGTTGAATTTAGCATTTACATTTTTAACATAACCGGTACCAATTACCCGGAGAACCTCCATACGCTTGGTAATCTCATAATGCACAGCAGCAAGATGATCGTTTCTTATTTTAGAGAATTTACGATCTTGCTGCTTGGTTTCAACACGGTCCTGTCGTTCAACGATATACGCTTCTTTAACACCTTTAACATAATCGTTCATCGAGCTGATCTTCTCACGACGAGCAATTTGGCGACCATCTTCCCACACAATATAAGCGGTACGACTATCCGCCACACTAATTAGCTGCGTTGTGCCATCCTTAAGAACAACGATTACATAACCTTCCACTGCGCTTTTATCACCAGTCTTAGAAGGATGTGCAGCACCAAGACGGAAACGGTAGCCAGGTACGTACGTAAATTGAGATTGTTCAACGCCAACCCCAACATGTTTAGCAAGAGCTTTGCCAACCTTAGTGAGAAGCTTCTTATCGATCGATTTCTTCATTCGTTCACTGAACGCTTCTTCAAGATAATTTGAAAAATCCATTTTGTTAACCTATCTAAATTATTACAACACATGTTGTATGATAGAATACTTAACAATCACTGAGATTAATTGAAATGAGTTATACAAAAGTTCTTGGAATTGATGGTCTGGTTCGAGATAATTCTTCTGGAGCAATCATCAACACGAATGATAAGGCACGGGCAGCTTATCTCGCAAAAAGAAAAGCTGCCGAAATCCAGCAGCTTGAAAAACGAAACATGCAAAATCAAATTGCAGTATTGGAACAACGTGTTAATGATATCGACAATAAACTTGATACAATCATTAATATATTAAAGAACTCCACAGTCTAAATCGCCTTGCAACCGGTTGGCTGTGATTGTGCCATCTACAATAATATTCCCTTTATTAATAATCAAATCGCCTTTGTTAATAACAATATTATTGGATCCTTCGCCACCACCATTTAAACGTTCTTCAATCATGTTGGTGATTGTTTTCTTAGCCCACCCAATAGTAGCTACCGTTTCAACCTCCGTAACACCCACTTCACCATCAGGAGGTAGAGCTTTGATTGTATTTGACCACGTTGATGTTGTACCAGTCAATGGTCCAGTCATGTCATCACCGGCACGGCGGACATAATCACCCATTGTTTTTTCGGTGCTGATAGCAATCCAACCTTCAGCACTATGATCGACTCGAAGCATCACACCCTTGGTTTCATTATCAAAAGCTAATGCACCGACTGGGACAGGTTGCGATGTTGAACCATCACCAACATATGTTGTTGGTAATAATTTTTTGTTCTTGTACGTTGGTAACCCAACAAAGCCTCTTAAAATAGGATAATTG
>ERZ791608.580-NODE-580-length-16666-cov-2.208296_pt1 | contig 16666 bp, 16 predicted proteins | sample MGYA00510276_ERZ791608 | MGnify/ENA primary metagenome ERZ791608 (study PRJEB30046, sample SAMN00791908) | human gut metagenome | study: EMG produced TPA metagenomics assembly of the A metagenome-wide association study of gut microbiota in type 2...
TTTATATTTGCGCTTTTGCGCCTGCTATTCACTTAAACAAGCGGTACTTTAAGCGGATCAGAGATCCTTATATTCTATTCCGGCAGATTGCAAATCAGCCGGCACAATAGTCTTGTTGATTATTTTCACAAGCACTACGTTAGCATTTGGATTTTTCACTCTTCACTCTTCGTTCTTCACTTAGAAAATACTCCTTTAACTCCAAATAACAATATACCCAACAAGACAATTGCAAAAATAATTAACAAATAACAGAATTATTAAGACATTATCATTAACATGGCATTGGGGCTTATGGTAAGAGAAATAACACAGAAAGAACCTAAAAAATGGACAAAATGAGGCTATTTGTTTCGTATATGACAAATTTAGGGCGGATATAGAATAGTCTTAATCAAAGTTAAATCCGTAATTTTACACACCAAAAAAGCGACATAAAGTATGAGATTACGGAAATTAGCCGTGTTGTTATTATTTGCCGGCAGCAGTGTTGTGGCGTGCCGGATGTCCGCTCAGAAACCGTTGAGGATGACAATTGACGAATTGTTTAGAAGAGTGGAACAATCGAATGTAGAAGTTAAAGCGGCACAAAAGGATGTGAACATTTCCAGACAACTAGAAAAGAACGCAAGGGCAAAGCGACTGCCCGACATCGGTCTGGAAGCAGGAGTAAACTATCTGGGGGATGCAACAATTCTGGAACGTGACTTTTCGAACCCTACACGTTCGGCAATGCCCCATCTGGGCAACTTGCTTTCTCTTTCGCTCAATCAGCCTCTCTACTCCGGAGGTGAGATAACGGCAGGAATACAGAAGACGAGATATCAGACACAGATGGCATCTACCGACCTGAAGATTGTTACGGATAACATTAAAATGGAGGTGCTCGACTGCTATCTCAGTCTTCTGAAAAACCGCAACCTGCTGAGTGTGTACGACGAGAACATCAAGCTGACAAAACAACTGATTGAGGAGATGAAGGTGCGCTCTGAACAGGGGCTGGCACTGGCAAACGACGTTACGCGCTACGAACTGACCCTGTCGAACCTTACTTACGACAGAAGTACCGTGGCCAACGCCGTGGAGCATCTTAACTACAGTCTGCTGGTGTATCTCGGACTTGACGAAGGCACGATGATAGAGCCATGGCTCGGCACGGACGAGATGAATCTGCCCGACCTTGGAGCAAGCCACTGGAGACAGGAGGCCGAGATGTCGCCAAAGCTGAAACGGCTCGACCTGGCCTACTCGCAGGCAAAGACCGAAGAGAAGATTGTGCGCAGCCGCATGATGCCCATGATAGGACTGACGGCAGGCAACAGTCTCGAAGGCCCGATAACCAACTGCGCTCCCGTGAAGAACAACAACATTAACACATGGTGGGTGGGCGTGAAACTGTCGATGAACCTGTCGGCCTTCTACAAAGACAACACCTCGCTCAACGCCGCAAGGATGCAGACGGCAAAGCTGGTGGACAACCGTCAGGCCGAAAAGGAAACGATAGACCGAAAGGTGGACCAGATGTACAAATACTATACCGAGGCATGCCATCAGGTGGAAACGCAGAAAAAGAACGTGGAACTGGCCAACGAGAACTACAGAATTGTGGAGCAGCGCTATTCGGCCGACCTGTCGCTGCTGACCGACATGCTCGACGCATCGACGTCAAAGCTCGACGCCGAGGTAAGACTGGTTAACGCACGCGTGAATGTGGTGTACTATTATTATCAACTAAAATATATTTCAGGAAACTTTTAAACATGAACCGCAAGACAAGACGAATGATCCAGAACATCGTGGTTCTGGCTGTGCTGGCAATAGGTATATGGTGGATATGTGTACAGTTTATAAAATTCAACGTTTCAACATTCACTGACAACGCGCAGGTGCGCCGACACATCGTGCCGGTGAACGCACGCGTGCAGGGCTACATCAAGAAGGTGTGCGTTGAGGAATATTCCTTCGTGCATAAAGGCGACACGCTGGTGATACTCGAAGACAGAGAATACAGGCTGAAGCTGGCCGAGGCCGAAGCCGAACTGCAGAACGCCGTGTCGGGCAAGACGGTGATGAGCTCGGCGATAAGCACCACGGAAAGCAACATAGGCGTGAACGAGGCGTCGATACTGGGCACAAAGGCCGAACTGGAGAACGCCGAACGCGACCTGCAACGCTACTCGGTGTTGCTGAAAAACAAGGCCGTGACGCAGAAACAGTATGACGACGTGAAGACAAGATATGAAAGCACAAAGGCCGAATATGACATGCTGTGCAGACAGAAGCGCTCAACGTCGCTGACCAAGAACGAACAGACAAAGAAGCTGGGACAGCAGGACGCAAGCATAAAACTGGCCAAGGCGCGCAAGGACTATGCCGCACTGGACGTGTCGTACACCGTGATAACGGCACCTGCAGACGGATATACATCGAAGATAACGCTGCAGGAGGGACAGCTCGTGCAGCCAGGACAGACGCTGATGTCGGTGGTTGACGAAAACGACGTGTGGGTTGTGGCCAACTATAAGGAGACACAGACGGCAAAGATGAAGCCTGGCGACCGAGTGAGGATAACCGTAGACGCCATACCGGGCATTGAATATGTGGGCGTGATAGAGGCCATGTCGAACGCCACGGGGGCACAATACTCCATAGTGCCGCAGGACAACGCCACGGGCAACTTTGTGAAGGTGGAACAGAGGCTGCCGGTGAAGATACGCTTCACGAAGGAGAACAGCAAAGAGAACATAAGGCGGCTGCGTGCAGGCCTGAACGTTGAATGTGAAATGATCGACTGATAATGGCCAAGCTATATCATACGACAAACACCGTGATACGCACGCGGCAGCTCCTGATGTATAAAGACTGGGTGCCGCCACGGCTGCGCTTCTGGCTGTATATGGCGTTCGGCTTCCTGTATCAGTATGTGGGAAGCATCAACACGTCGTACTCAAACCAGATTGTAAGCGAGATAGCGCTGCTCAACGAGGACATACAGATGGCAGGCTACTGCACCCTGGGCGGCATAACGGTGTGCTTCCCGGTGATGTACAGGCTGAAATTCTATATGTACACGCGGCAGCTGTTTTTCGTTTCAGCCATCGGAATAATAATATGCAACGCCCTTACCATGTCGGTAACCGAGCCGTGGATGATATGGGGACTGGCCTTCATTGCGGGCTTCTGCAAGATGCTGGGCATGTTTGGCTGCACGAGCGTGTTCCGTCTATGCGTAACGCCGTCGCGCAACTATGCCGTGTTCTTCCCTGTTGTCTACATCATGGTGTGCGGCGGAACATATCTTTCTGGCATAACGACGGCATATCTTACATACTACGGCAACTGGCGACTGATGAACCTGTTTGTCATAGCGCTGATGATGATTCATTGCGGCATAGTATATTTCATGATGAAACCCGACCATCGTCCGGGTCCGTTCCTGTCGCTAAAGGGTGTCGACTTCATAGGTCTGTTCCTCTGGAGCGCGTTTCTGATATCAGGCATGTGGCTGTTCACCTACGGCGAGCATTACGACTGGTGGACGAGCAGCACTATATGGCATGCCACGGGCATAACGCTTGCGTTTTTTGCCGCAGCCCTGTGTCGGTCGAAGTTTCACGAGAAGCCATATCTGCCGCTGTCTATATTCAAGTTCAGGTCAGTGCAGCACCTCATGCTGCTTCTGCTCGGCGTTGGCATTCTTCAGGCTGCGCCCAAGCTGTTGCAGTCGATATATCTGTCATCTGTGCTGAAATACGACTCGCTCAACACGATATCGCTCAACTGGCCCATACTCTACGGCGTGGTGGTAGGCTCGCTGCTGGCATTTGCCACATTCGTAAAGTGGCACTGGGGATTCAAGAAATACTTTATTGTGGCACTTATGCTGCTCACCTTTTACGAAGTGTCGATGTATTTTCTCATCGACGGCGACACCAACAGAGAAGCATTCTTCATCCCGCTGTTTGCCTTTGGCGTGTCTGAGGTGATGATAGGCTCGGCGTCTAACGTATATCTGTCGCAGTCGCTCCCCTTCTCTCACTTCTTCTTCGGCCTCAACTCCATAGGCTATATACGCTGTGGCATAGGAACGGCCTTAGGTTCAGCCACGGTGCAGCGCCTATACAACTGGTCGATATCAAAGAACAGCCTTAACGCGGCCGACAACATGGACGGCACGGTGATGCCGTTCGACCTGCCGTCGTGGAGCGACACGATGGCTGTGATATCCAAGCAGGCCGTGATGATATCCATAAAAGAGTGCTACGGCTACATGACGGTCATAGGCATACTGATGATGATGCTCATCATTATTCATCACTACCGCCTGCCCGTAATCCGCCTGCTGCCCAGAATGGCAGCCATACGCCAATGGATGAACACCGAGAAGACCAACGACCCGAAGGGCTCCGTTATTCCGAACAAAGCGGAAGAGGACGACAAAGATGAAGAAGATGACGCTGACTGTCTGGAAGATAAAAAAGAAAAGGAGAACTGACGGAAGACAGACACCCCAAAACTTCACCTTTCGCCTGCTCCTCGGAATGAAGAGCAAACAGAAGGCTAAAACACTAAGACGGCATAAAAGTTGTAAAATTTTGAACAGTTAAGTATGTTTTATATATATTACTGTTCAAAATTTTACTATATTTGCAAAAACAAACAATGTTCTCAATATCCATGCTAATCTAAATAAGCATGGTTACCAGACATCTTGTTTGAGTAAACTTTATCCGTACATCATGAATAATGTTTTAGCAAAACTCGGCAACATACCGGTAACGTCCTCAATAATTGAATCACTATATCCACAATTAAAAGGAGGAAGCCAAAAAATAAGACAACTTGAGAAAAGCGGAGATATTATCCGCCTTAAGAGAGGACTGTACATATGTAATCCTGAGATATCAGACAGGCCTCTGTCTACCGAGCTTATCGCCAATCATCTTTACACCCCGTCATATGTATCTATGTCTTCTGCATTGCGTTACTATGGCCTCATACCTGAAATGGTTTACACTATGCAGTCAATGACGCTAAAACATTCACGTTGCTTTGACACTGCATTTGGACGGTTTGAATATACATACATCCCAAGAAAATCATTTTCAATAGGACTGTCGAGCATTGAAAAGGACGGATATGCGTTCGTGATGGCTACACCGGAAAAAGCACTATGTGACCTGATTGCCAACTCACCAAGCGTAAATCTAAGATCCATAAAAGATGCTGAAACGTATCTTGAAGAAGACATACGCATGGAGATGGACGACTTCTTAATGATGAACGTAAACATCTTTGAAGAATATGCCAAGACTGGCAAAAAGTCGGAATCAATAAGAACCTTAATAAAACTGCTAAACAATGACAAATGACATTTACGACAGTATGCTTTCGGCATACGACCTTTCTACCGAACAGAAGAAACGCAATGCCATATTTGAGGTTAACCAGCAAATAATACTTGCCGGTCTTTATAACGGAGGTTTCTTCAACGTGGCTGCGTTCTATGGCGGTACATGTCTTCGTATTTTCCATGGTCTTCAACGCTTTAGCGAAGACATGGACTTCTCTCTTTTGGCACCTGACGACGAATTTGATTTCAAGAAATATTTTCAGCCCATCATCGATGAATTTGCCGTTGTGGGAAGAAACGTGGAAATAAAGAAGAAAGACAAAAAGAGTTTCGGAAAGATTGAATCGGCATTTCTAAAAGACAACACTGATGTTTACGACATATCTTTCCGTACAGACAAATCGATAAAAATAAAAATTGAGGTTGACACACAGCCACCGCTGAAATTTGAAACTGAGCAAAAGTTGCTGTTGCAGCCACATTCATTTATGACACGCTGCTTTGTTTTGCCCGACCTGTTTGCAGGCAAAATGCATGCACTGGTGTACCGTGCCTGGAAAAATCGAGTAAAGGGACGCGACTGGTATGATTTTGAATGGTATGTACGCCATAATGTACCACTTGACTTCAAGCATCTGGCAGAACGCGTAAAGCAGTTTAATAATGAGGAAATTGACATGGATACATTTATCGCGTTGCTGAAAGAAAAATTATCAACTGCCAATATAAATCAGGTTAAAAATGACGTCCTGCCTTTTGTCAGAAATCCGAAAGAACTGGATATCTGGTCAAATGATTACTTTGTACAACTGGCAGATTTGATAAAGATTATAAATGTGTAAGAAATAACAAAAACTCGATGATATGAAAGAAATAAGATGTCCTAAATGTCAGAGCGTGTTTCAGGTAGACGAAGCCGACTATGCTTCTATCGTCAGTCAGGTAAAGAACGCCGAGTTTAACGACGAACTCAACCGCAGACTTGAAGAGGTGAGGAAACAATATGCGGCAGAACTGAAGGCCGACGTGATGAAGTCGGAACAGACGTTCGGACAGCAGCTGTCGGCAAAGGATCTTGAAATAGGAGAAAAGAATACTGAGATAGAACGGCTGAAGGCGCAGATAGACAGCATGGCGCAGGCTAAGGCGCTTGAACTGGCTGAAGAGATGAGCAAGAAAGACCAGGAGATATCGGAACTGAAGGCTAAGATTGAGAGCACGGCACAAGCCAAGGCACTCGAACTGGCCGGAGAGATGAACAAAAAGGATCAGGAGATATCCGAACTGAAAGCCAAGATTGAGAGCACAGCACAGGCCAAGGCTCTCGAACTGGCCGGGGAAATGAACAAGAAAGACCAGGAGATATCCGAACTGAAAGCCAAGATTGAAAGCACGGCGCAGGCTAAAGCTCTCGAACTGGCAGGAGAAATGAACAAAAAGAATCAGGAGATATCCGAACTGAAGGCTAAGATAGAGAGCATGGTACAGACTAATGCGCTCGAGCTGGCCGGTGAGTTGGCAAAAAAGGACAAGGAGATTTCGGAACTGAAATCCACAATTTCGCAGAGTAAGGATGCCTGTCATATAGCCGTACTTGAGGAACAGCAAAAGGCGCAGGACGCCCTGAAGGAGAAAGACAACAAGATTGTTGAGCTTACGGGCATGGTGAACCAGCAGAAGAATGAGGCCGCACTGCGTGAGAACAACATAAAGGAGACTTACGAAATGCAGCTGAAAAAGAAGCAGGAAGAGGTTGACTACTATAAAGACCTGAAGACAAGAATGTCGACAAAGATGGTCGGCGAGACGCTCGAAATACACTGCAGCACGGAGTTCAACCGCATGCGCCCGCTCTTCCCCAACGCCTACTTTGAGAAAGACAACGACGCATCGGGCGGCAGCAAGGGCGACTTCATCTTCCGCGACTATGAAGACGGCTTTGAATATATCTCCATTATGTTTGAGATGAAAAACGAAATGGATCAGACTGCGACGAAGCACAAGAACGAGGACTTCCTGAAGAAACTCGACGAAGACCGCAGAGCCAAGAAATGCGAGTTTGCCGTACTTGTGTCGCTGCTCGAACCTGAAAGTGAGCTTTACAACACGGGCATCGTTGACATGTCGCACCGCTATCCGAAGATGTACGTCATCCGTCCGCAGTTCTTCATCCCGCTGATAACGCTACTTGTGCAGACGTCAAAGAAGAGCATAGAGTATCAGCGCCAGCTAGCCATTGCGCGCAGCCAGTCGGTAGACGTAACCAACTTTGAGAGCCGCCTCAACGACTTCAAGGAGAAGTTTGCCAACAACTACCGCCTTGCGAGCGAGAAGTTCAAGACGGCTATCGACGAGATAGACAAGTCGATAACTCACCTGCAAAAGATAAAAGAGGCCCTCGTAGGCTCCGAGCGTAACCTCCGCCTGGCCAACGACAAGGCAGACAGCCTGACAATAAAGAAACTTACATACAACAACCCGACTATGAAAGAGAAATTTAAGGAAGCACGGGCTGTTGAGGAGGATGAGGACGAATAATACTCCTGAGTGACACACGTCAGGCAAAAAAACAATAAGCCCCGAAACATCATTATTTGAGCACATAAAAAGTCGTGACAATGATGTTTCGGGGCTTATCGTTTCTATCTTACCATAGCAATACAGCCACAACTTTTATAAGGGTATGACGGGAGATACAGTGAACGTGCTTCTGGCTGCAGTGGTCTATAACTTCAAAAGAGCCATGAAAGCTATTTGGTGCATACTTCAAAAAATATGCGAGATACTGTGTTTGAACAATATCTCGCAAAAAGGGCTTTTTAAGGGACGACAAGGGCATTTTCTAATAAATGGTTTTGTCATATACAACTTCAGGGTCTGGTGAACCTGATATCATATCTTGATATGCTTTTGATAAATCAGACTTTACAATATCAATGTCATTATTAACAGGTCGGCCATTATCTAAAATAGAATGTGAGAAGAGCCATTCATATGTTTTATTCATATATAATATTCGTGCTAATGCCCCGTGTGAAGCACCTTTTAGCCAGTCAAATTTAAGTCTTGTGTCATTATTTGTTTGTTTTAATTCGTCGACAACGACTTTTGATTCTTTTATTGATACTGCTCTGTCGGCAGTACCATGTATTATCCATAATGGTACCTTTCCTAAACCAGTTTTGTCTTTGAGCGTACATCCGCCGCAAAGCGCCATAGCTGCAGCGACTTTATCTGGATAAGTTCCGGTAAAATCAAGCGTTCCGTATCCACCAAGACTCATTCCAATTACATATACGCGTGTTGAGTCCATTGAATAATTATTTTTTGTCCATTCTAAAACTTGATTTATTTTGTACGGATCCCATGAGCCGCCAGGGTTTTGTGGAACAATAACTAATGCATCAATTTGTCTGCCTTTAACTATTGCATCTAATGGTCCATATCGCCTTACTTTATTAAGGTCATTTCCACATAAACTTTGGCCGTGCAAGAAAATTATTACTGGTGTATTCTCAAGCGTATAATAATAGTCGAGTGGGGTATATACCCAGAAATTATATCCTCCGGGTATTGAATCTTTTACAGGTCGAATAAAGTCGTATTGTGCTAATAAATATTGACTATAGCACAGCATCATACAGACTAATAATAATTGTTTCATTTTTGAATGTAATGCATATATCATATGCGATTAAGAACAATTTTTATTAAATCATCAATTTGATTTTTATAACCAGTATTTGCTTCTTTTGCAACACGATTAGCAATAACCATGCAGCATGTTGTTGCTTTATGTCCCATAAGGCGAGCGAGTCCTGCAAGAGCGGAACTTTCCATTTCAAAGTTTGTTATTTTTAAGCCGTTATATTCAAACTTTTCTATCTTTTCATTTTGTTTTGGATCTGTCAATGGAATGCGTAATTGACGGCCTTGTGGCCCAAAGAAACCACCGCAGGCAATAGTTACACCTCTAACCATATCCTTATCAGCTATGCGTTCAACAAGCTCAGAATCTGCATCTATTATATACGGAGCAGGTGCACACATATTTCCATTCCAACCTAGATGATTTAAAAGTGCTCTTTCCATTGCAAGATCACACACGGCATTACGCCCTTCATAGAAGTTTAAGAGTCCATCAAATCCAATTGATTTTTCTGAACAAATAAAAGTTCCAACAGGTGTGTATGGTTGTAAACCTCCGCATGTACCTATTCTAACAATATCTAACTGTCGTATTTTTTCTTTTTCTGTACGTGTATTGAAATCAATATTTGCAAGTGCATCGATTTCGTTCATTACAATGTCAATGTTGTCACAGCCAATACCTGTTGATGTGACCATTATTCGTTTGCCATTATATGTTCCGGTTATTGTATGAAATTCCCTACTTTCAATATTACATTCTTTTGTGTCAAAATGTGAAGCTACTAATTCAACTCTTCCTGGATCTCCAACAAGAATAACCTTATCTGCAAGGTCCTCGGGTCTTACATGAAGATGAAATACACTACCATCTGGATTAATTATTAATTCAGACTCTTCAAAATATCGTTTTCCCATATGTTTTTCCTCCTATATTTTATTGTTCATTAATTGCAATGTTTTCAGTATTTCTTATTTCTTTTTCTAATGTTTGGGTATATTTGTGAAGTTTCTCAAGCTGGTATTCTATATCTCTAATTTCTTTACCTAATGCTTTATTCTTATTTGTCGTATATCTTTTCCTATATGTTTCAAGTTGTAATTCTGTATCTTTTATTTTTTGTTTCATTTCGCATAATTGTAAAAAACGTTTTTGATTTGCTACTGATTTAAAGTCTGTAGGACTAGTATATACTGTATTATCATTTACGATAAATGAGATATTCTTGTTTTCACTTTCCGTTTTCCGCTTAATAAGTTTGGACAGCCTATTTCTAGCATCTTTAAGTTTTTTTGCATCTGTCCATGTCGCTTGTATACTTTTGATATCTGCAAGATCTTTCAATTTGTTATCATCCATATTAACGTCATCGTATATAGTACGTGATGTTGACGGAACAAATGTATATATACAAACCTTACCTTCAGGTTGTCTTCTGTCTGTAACAAGCCATCCAATAGAATCAAATTCGTTTATTATGCAATAATAATCATTTCCTGTTGAGTTGTATGGAAGACCTATATTCTCTGGTTTGTAGAAACGGGCAGAATCTGCATCATACATAGTTACATATATGTCATAGCCACCTAAATTATCTTTGCTTTTACCTGCGAAATATAAAGTTATTCCGTCTGACATCATATATGGGTTATTTATATCAGTAAATTCATCATCAAAATCTGTTATACGTCTTATATCGTTCCACTTTCCGTTAAGTTTATCAGCTGTATAAAGTCGTAAATGGCCTGTTTCATCTTTTTTTGAGAAATATACTTTATTTCCAAATTCATTCATATATGTGTACGATTGCGCTTGGTCGGATACTTTCCAAAAGTTGTTATAAGAATTCACGCTCCCAGATTCTTTGGTCAATGGTATTTTGTTCAAAAAATTATTTTTATCAGCAATAATACTATCAATTATCATTATCTGTTCTGTTGAAGGTAGCATCGTTTCGTATAACATCTGTGCCTGATCTTCTGATGTTATTTTTGTTGTGGCTGCCTTTTTTGTGGTTCTTGATTTTTGCGCGAAGACATTAAATGATACATTTGTTGCCAAAATAATCAGTATAAAATATATGAAACGTTTATTTGACATTACTTTAACTAGTTTTTTAAGGTTATTATTTATTTTGATAAACATATTGTTTGGAATCCTTTTTGTATGAGTACAATGCTTTTACGAGATATATAGTACACCTCGATATGCAAAGATAGCGTAATTTGTTTGAAAGTGGAAAGGATAAATGTCTTTTTTGAATGGCGAAATTTTCGTTTAACTAAAATTAGGCTATTCTTCAATGAGTTTTCCATTCTTTTCTAATGCGTTCCAGATGGAATATCTTGCCTCATTATTCATTTTTTCAACTTCATTAAACAACAAACAGATATCATTTCTATGTGAATCAGTTTCATATGGACATAATTTAATCTGTTTTTTATAGTTGTTGTTTATTGCATATTGCTTGATATCTTTTTCTTCTTCTAGACATAAAGGACGAATTATTGTGATTGGCATTTTTCTCATTTTTAGGCGTACTGGCATGGTTGAAAAACTGCCTTGAAAATATAAATTCATCATAGTTGTATGAATTATGTCATCCATGTGATGTCCTAAAGCTATTTTATTGCATCCAAGTTCTTGAGCTATTGTGAACAACTGCTTGCGGCGATTCCATGAACATAGAAAACATGGTGATTTCCTTTTATCTGTCATGGCATTAAATTCTGTAGTCACAACATTAAACTTTATACCTCTACTTTCTGTGAAGTTTTTAAGATAAGATATATCTGATTCGTATTTTATGTTTGCCATTCTTATATGAAGTGCTTCGACAGAAAATGAAGGCTTATTTATTTTTAGTCTTCTACTGATTAAGTCTACTAGGCAAAGGGAATCTTTACCACCAGATATTCCGATCAAAATCTTATCATTATCACAAATAAGATTATAATCATAAATCGCTTTTTGAAAGCGACTTATGATTTTTCTTTCAAGTTTTTCGTTATCAGATAAAATAGGCATGATATATTGTTCTTATGATTAGAAATATTTGTTATTTCATAAAAACAAGATATACTGCACATATTATTAGTAAAAATGCAAGTACATGATTCCAATGCAGTGTTTGACCCTGAAACAGAATATTTGCTATTACGGCGAATACACCTAAACTTATACATTCTTGAATAACTTTAAGTTGTATAAGATTAAAAGGGCCTCCGTTATCTTGGAATCCGATGCGATTTGCAGGAACTTGACAGCAATATTCAAAGAATGCAATACCCCATGAAAAAAGAATAACTCCTATCATGGGCCATTTTGCTGATATTCCTGATGCTTGAAGTTTTAAATGCCCATACCAAGCAAGTGTCATAAACACATTGCTTAGTATGAGTAATATGATTGTATATAATCCATTCATTATTTATTTTCTTTCATGAGTTGTTTGTCCATGTTGTGAGCTGCGCGTCGTCCGTCACCCATTGCCAATATTACAGTAGCTCCACCTCTTACAATATCACCTCCTGCATAAATCTCTGGGCGCGAGCTTTGCATCTCATCATTACAACTATGGTATTTTTGCGTCCGAGAGTTAAATCTTTAATAGATTTCGGTACTAACGGGTTTGGTGATACACCTATGGCTACTATGACTTGGTCAACGTCTATTGTGATTGTTTTACCTTCAACAGGTACAGGACTTCTTCTTCCTGACGCATCAGGCTCTCCTAAAGTCATAACTTGTAACACAGCCTGCTTTACAGCACCATTTTCATCCGATATATATTCTATCGGATTATGTAGGCACATAAAATTAATTCCCTCTTCTTTTGCATGTTTGACTTCCTCTAATCTTGCTGGCATTTCTGTTTCAGAACGTCTGTATACTAATGTAACGTCTGCTCCTAAACGTTTAGCTGTTCTACATGAATCCATCGCAGTATTTCCACCACCTACAACTAGTACATGTTTGCCAATATTTAGAGGTGTGTCGGTTGTTGGGTTGGCTGCATCCATTAGGTTTACACGTGTCAGGTATTCATTAGATGACATAATATTTATCAGATTTTCACCAGGTATGTTCATAAAATTAGGCAAACCGGCTCCAGAGCAGACGAAGATGCCTTTAAAACCATTACTCTCAAGCTGTTCTATACTGATAGTTTTTCCTATAATGCAGTCTGTTTGGAAATGAACTCCCATTTTTCGTAGGTTGTCAATTTCTACATCTACGATCTTGTTTGGAAGACGGAATTCTGGTATACCATATTTAAGCACTCCACCTATTTCATGTAAAGCTTCAAATACATATACGTCATATCCCTTTTTTATCATGTCCCCTGCAAAGCTTAGTCCAGCAGGCCCAGAGCCGACAACAGCAATCTTAATACCGTTGGAAGAACTTATTTCTGGTAATGAGATCTGTCCACTTTCACGTTCATAATCTGCAGCAAAACGTTCAAGGTATCCAATTGCAACAGCAGGTTCATTCATCTTAAGATGTATACATTGGCTTTCACACTGCTTTTCCTGTGGACAAACACGTCCACATACAGCGGGTAGGGCAGAGGTGTTTTTAAGTACTTTAGCTGCGGCTAAGAACTGACCTCGTTCAATATTCTTGATGAATGACGGAATATTGATATTAACCGGACAGCCTTCTATGCATGTAGGTTTGGCACAGTCAAGGCATCTTTTAGCCTCTGTCATAGCCATCTCCTTTGTCAAACCCTTATTAACTTCTTCATATCTTGTGGTAGAGCGATAAGAAGGATCTAATTCTGGCATTATTACTCGTTTAATGGCAGTCCGCTCTTTGGGTTTCATCGTTGCACGCAGAGCTTTACGCCATTCTGAGTTTCTGTCTGTCAAAACGTCTATAGGTTCGTCTGTAATTTGGTCGTTTGCACTAATTAGGTGCTCTTCTTTATCCTCATTGCTTTGTTTTGTCGCATTTAGGTGCTCTTCAAAATGTTCTAGTTCTTCTTGTTCTGCACGTTTGAATGTCCCCATGCGTTTAAACATTTCATCCCAGTCAACTAATGCTCCGTCAAATTCAGGACCGTCAATGCAAACAAACTTTGTCTTTCCACCAATAGTAAGTCGACATGCACCGCACATACCAGTACCATCGACCATGATTGTATTTAGAGATACATCTGTTGGGATATTGTATTTCTGTGTGAGCATGCAACTAAATTTCATCATAATAGGAGGTCCGATAGCAAAAACTTTATCAATATGTTCTTGATTTATAAGTTTTTCAATACCGACTGTTACGACTCCTTTTTCCCCATAAGACCCGTCATCTGTCATTATTATAGTTTCATCACTATTCTCTCGGACTTCATTTTCAAGTATAATTAAATCTTTGTTTCGTCCTGCAATTACAGATAAAACTCTATTGCCTGCTGCTTTTAATGCTTTTATAATAGGAAGCATTGGAGCAACTCCAACTCCGCCTCCTGCACATATTACGGTTCCAAATTTTTTAATGTCTGTAGGATTTCCAAGTGGTCCAACAACGTCTGTGATATAATCTCCGACGTTCAGATTACACATCTTAATTGATGACAGACCTACTTTTTGCACAACCATTGTAATGGTTCCTTTTTCTATGTCTGCATCTGCAATTGTGAGCGGCATACGTTCGCCATTTTCGCCAATTCTTACGATCACAAAATTACCGGCTTTCCGGCTTTTTGCAATCAGTGGCGCTTCTACTTCAAAGAGAAATACTTTCTCTGAGAATTGTTCCTTACGGATAATCTTGTTCATTGTTGTTTTATGGTGTAGTATTTAATAATTAAGGTGTTATATAATTTATGGTTTATGGTAGCAAACCATAAACCATAAATTTAGGTTTTGCAATAGACTTGTATTTAAAAGTTATTATTGTCAAGCATATCGAATCCGCAGTATGGTATAAGCGCTTTGGGAACTTTAATACCTTCTGGTGTTTGATTGTTTTCAATTATTGTAGCTACAATGCGAGGTAAAGCTAATGCAGAGCCATTTAATGTGTGGCACAGTTCTGTTTTTTTCGTTTCAGAATTGCGATAGCGGCATTTTAGACGATTAGCCTGATAACTTTCGAAGTTGCTGACAGATGAAACTTCGAGCCATTTCTTTTGTGCAGCGCTATAGACTTCAAAGTCATAGCAAATAGCTGATGTAAAACTCATGTCGCCTCCACAAAGACGTAAAATGTGATATGGCAATTCTAGTTTCTGACACAATCCTTCAACATGTGCAAGCATTTCATTAAGTGATTCATAAGAATGTTCTGGCTTATCTATGCGGACAATTTCAACCTTATCAAATTGATGTAATCTGTTAAGTCCTCTCACGTCTTTACCATATGAACCAGCCTCACGTCTGAAACATGCAGAATATGCACATCTTTTGATTGGAAGATCTTTCTCGTCCAATATGACGTCTCTGAATATATTGGTTACAGGAACTTCTGCTGTAGGAATAAGATAAAGATTGTCCATGTTGCAATGATACATTTGACCTTCCTTGTCTGGTAACTGGCCTGTTCCGTATCCAGATGCTTCATTTACTACATATGGAGGTTGTATTTCCAAGTATCCGCTTTTACGTGCTTCTTCAAGAAAAAATGCTTCGAGCGCTCTTTGAAAACGTGCCATCTTTCCTATATATATAGGGAATCCGGCTCCTGTAATTTTTACACCTAAATCGAAGTTTATTAAATTGAATTTTTTGCATAGATCCCAATGGCATAAAGCATCTTCTGGAAGGTCGGGTATTTGTCCGCCTTCTTTTACGATAACATTATCTGATGCATCTTTACCTTCCGGAACATCGTCGTTTGGAATGTTGGGGATTGTACAGAGTGGTTCTGTCAGTTTTTCTTGGGTTTTATCTAATTGATGCTCAAGATTTTTGGCACTTTCTTTTAGCTTGGATACATTTTCTTTAATCGCATTGGCTTCGTCTGTTTTCTTTTCTTTCATTAGAGAGCCAATTTGTGCTGACAACAATTTGCATTCCTGCAGATTTTTGTCAAGCTTTTGCTGGGTTTCACGTCTGGTCTTATCCAATGCTAAGACATTGTCAATAGCCTCTTTGGCACCATTAAAGTGTTTTTTCTCAAGCCCTTTAATTACACGTTCAGTTTCTTCACTGATGAGTTTTAGTGTAAGCATACAAATTTATATTTTATAATAACAGATGCAAATTTACAAAAAATATTTTTTGTAGCGACTAAAAAAAGCAAAAATCCCGATTCTCGTGTGAGAAAAGGGATTCTTGTGTTTGTTTGGAATAAATAATTAAAAATTCTTTTGTTTAAGCTTCTGCTTCAGGTATTACAGATACAACACTCTTATCTCTGCGGCCCTTGTGGAAATTAACCACGCCGTCAACCAAAGCATAAAGAGTATCATCTTTACCAATACCTACGTTCTTGCCAGGGTTGTGCTTAGTACCACGCTGACGAACAATAATGTTACCAGCAATTACTTTCTGACCACCCCAAATCTTAACGCCTAATCTTTGAGAAGCTGACTCACGTCCGTTCTTAGAACTACCTACACCTTTTTTATGTGCCATTTCTTGTTCCTCCTAAAATTTAAGCGATTACTTCTTTGATTTGTACTTCAGTGAATTGAGCACGATGTCCGTTCTTCTTAC
>ERZ791608.595-NODE-595-length-16504-cov-3.708371_pt1 | contig 16504 bp, 17 predicted proteins | sample MGYA00510276_ERZ791608 | MGnify/ENA primary metagenome ERZ791608 (study PRJEB30046, sample SAMN00791908) | human gut metagenome | study: EMG produced TPA metagenomics assembly of the A metagenome-wide association study of gut microbiota in type 2...
CTACAAACAGAAAAGAAGTGTAAGAGCTTATTATACAAAAGTGCAATATAAATTCAAGGGTGGTAACTATCTGCTTTGGCTTGAAGAGATTGTGTATGCGGAAGATCCGAAATATATTATAGCGGTAGAAAATGTTTTAAGAGGATTATAAAAAAAAGGTCATAAATCTATGTTTTTGAACAAATTTATTTGTTTTTTTTATATCTATACCTAAATTTGGCATAAGTACTTATGTAATTTTGTGGCATAATATAAATTTAAAATCAGGTATTTATGGCAGCAAACAAATTTGGTCGGTATGTATGGCTAGTAGATTTAATCAGATGCCATCCATATATCACATTCAAGGAAATAAGTGACAAATGGGAAGACTGTGGATTGGGTGATGGCAAACCATTACCATGGAAAACATTCATGAATCATAAAGATGCTGTACAGACAATCTTTGATATAATCATATCATGCGATGCCAAACGTGGATATGGATACTATATAGAAGATGCTGATTTATTAGAAGGGAATTCCTTTCGTTCATGGCTGATAGATTCGTATGCTACACTGAACCAGCTTCAGGCAGACAAAAAGTTGGAGAAACGCATCTCATTCGAGAAGATTCCTTCAGGAAGTAAATATTTACAGATAATACTTCAGGCGATGCGTCAGAATTGTGTAGTGGAGATAACCCACCAGGGTTTTGGCAGGTCTCATGCAAGCACGTTTCAGGTAGAACCTTATCATCTTAAGGTCTATAACCGCCGTTGGTATCTGATAGGCAGATCTGTCTATTTAGATGATATAAGGACATACGCTCTTGACAGAATTCTCAATGTTAAAGTTACGGATACAACATTTAAGCTTCCTGATTCATTTGATATAAATGAATATTTTGAAGGATGCGTAGGCATTATAGCTGACAGAGACACTGATATAGAACGTGTAGTAATTAAGGCATACGGATGGGCAAGGAAATATCTGGCTACTTTACCTATACATGATTCTCAGTATGAAATTGCATCAGATGATGAATCTACTACATTCGAAATGACCGTCCGGCCCACTTATGATTTTCTTCAGGCATTGCTACAACAGACAGACCAGATAGAAGTTATCGAGCCACAATGGGTAAAGGATGAAATATGCAGGTTTGCAGAGAATATATTGTCTTACTATAAAAAATTAAATAATGACTGATAAATCAGAGATTAATTTCATAGCAATAGACTTTGAAACGGCTACTTCCAAACGTGCTTCAATATGTGAGGTGGGAATCTGTGTTGTACGACACGGAGAAATAGTAGAGACCCGTTCATGGCTGGTCCGTCCTGAAGACAACCGTTATCAGTATTGGAACATAAAAATACACGGTATCCGTCCACAGGATACAGAAGATGCTCCTGATTTCCGTCAGGTATGGGAAGATATAGAACGGACTTATCTGTATGAGTTCGATACTTTTGTAGCACATAACGTACCTTTTGACAGAAGCTGCTTGCAGCATTCTGCTGAACTCTACCGAATTCATCTTCCTGAACTGAATTGGATATGCTCTTTGCAGATGGCTCGGAAGATTTACTCCTTTGGATGTAATTCTTTGGATTATCTTTGTGAACAGCTGGGTATAGAGCAAGGGACGCACCATCGTGCCGGTGATGATGCGGAGATGTGTGCAAGGTTGTATTTGAGGGAGTTAGAAGTAAATAATGAAGATTTATAAATATTTAAAATATATGAGTGAGTTAAAGAAAAGAACATTTGATTGTATAAATGCAGATATAGATAAGGATAGTAACGTATGTCAAGAAAGTGTTACGTTTATTATACCATATCTGCAACGTGCATACAAGTGGAAAGAAAAGCAAGCAAAACAAATGCTTGAAGATTTTTCAGAATTTCTAAAACAAGAGAAAACTTATTATTGTATGCAACCTTTGGCTGTTGTGAGAAAAGGAGATAATAAGTATGAACTTCTGGACGGCCAGCAACGGCTGACAACTCTTTTGATTCTTTGGAGGATATTATTTGAAGATGATAAGGAGAATACTTCCTATCCATATAAATTTGAATATGAAAGAGATGATTCTGAATCGGATACACTTATAAATAGATACTCTTTTATTACAGAGTCAGATGAAATCAAAAAAGGGGAACACAGAAACATTGACAAGTATTATATGTCAAAAGTGTATGGAGCCATAAAACAATATTTCGATAATCCATTCGATAATCCAGAGGAAAAGGAAAAGAAAAAGAATGCTTTTAAGAAACTTCTAAAAGGAGATGGTAAACATATTTTGTTTTTATGGTATGAAGTTAATGAGGAAGAAAAGCATACCACATTTGCTCATCTCAATAGTGGTAAGATAGAATTGACATGCTCTGAACTGATAAAGGCTGTTTTACTATCAGACGGCAACAAGGAATCGTTGGACAATAATGGATTACCAGACAAATCATTGGTGGCTGCCCAGTATGCTGAAATGGAAGAAGCCTTTAATGATGACAGATTATGGTACATGGTCCAAACCGACGAACCGTTATATAATGGTTCAAGGATGGATTTATTATTCAACATGGTACTTAATATTAATCGGAAAGCTTATGAAGCTGACCCAAAAGCTGCTTTTTACAAGGTGTATGCTGGAAGGGCTGATCTTTCAAAGTTCTGGAAAGATTGCAGAACATGTTTTGTACGTATAATGGATTTATATAAGAATCCTTATACTTACCATTATATGGGGTATCTTACCTATACAGAAGGTAATAACAAGATTGATGATTGGGTAAAAGCATACAAAGAGTCAGGTCTGAAAGGATGTATAGAACAATTGAAGAGTAAAGTCAGGGAAAGTATTTCTGGTTTGGGTGATTTTGAAAAAATCACTTATAGTGATACAAGTAAGGCTACTCTAAGGAAAATATTTATACTTCATAATATTCAGACCATTTTAATTCATTATGAAGCCATTAAAAAAGCCAATCTCGGATTAAGATTCTCTTATGAACGGTTCCCCTTCGAATTGCTCTATTCGCAAAGATGGGATATTGAGCATATCGCATCACAGACAGAAAATCCACTCACTAAACAAAAGGATTTTGAGGATTGGATTGCTTCGGTTAAGGCAGATTATCCGGAAATTTTTGCCCAAAGGCCAGAACTGAATAATGAAATTGATCTCTTTGAAAAAGACTATAAGATCGAGAAATTCAAACAGATTTATAATGAAATTGTAGGCAGTGCTGAAAAGAATTCTCCTCAAAATAAAGATGGCTTGGGAAATCTTGTTTTATTGGATAGCCATACAAACCGAAGCTACCATAATTCTCTTTATAAGAGAAAGAGAAAGATTATTCTTGCTGCATCAAATATAGATAATCAGAATAATGAGTATCAAGTGACATATATACCTCGGTGTACATTGAATGTCTTTCTAAAAACATATAATACTGGTATGGATGTAAATCTTGTAGAATGGACTCAGGATGATTATAATAAATATTTAGGTGATATTAAAGAAAAACTGGAACAAATATGAATAATTTTAAAAATATAGTGATACCCAGCCTGCAAAGGGATTATGTACAAGGTAATCAGTATGATAAAATAGAGCCTTTTATTGAATATTTATTGGATGGACTCAATAGTGATAATGGTATCGATCTAAATTATATCTATGGTATAGAAAATGATGAAGGAAAAACGTTTTATCCAATTGATGGGCAGCAAAGATTGACTACACTGTGGTTGTTACGTATGTATCTTACATCCAAAGCTAATATTAATAACCCAACGGATAAAAAAGTTCTAGAGCAAAAGCTGATTTATCAGACACGGGAATATGCACATGACTTTTGTATGGAAATGTCAGAACATATAAATGAGCTTTTTACTACACAATGTAAACTAGTAAAAATTGAAGAACAAAACTGGTTTATTGATGCATGGCGTCATGACACCACGGTGCGTGGTTGTATCTCAACGTTAGAAACAATTGATAGGAAGTTTGGTAGCAATGATGCAGTAAAAATGCTTGAAGGGTTTGATGAAAAGTTCCATTACACGATAGAATCGCTTCGTGCAGATGATGTCAATGGCGATATTTATATCAAAATGAATGGTAGAGGTGTTCCGTTGACAGAATATGAAAACCTCAAATCCTGGTTGGATAAGAAAGTGGAAGATTTATTTGGAAAAGACAATCCATGTTTTGTAAGCAAGTGGAGAGAAAACATGGATAATGAATGGACAGATATGGTCTGGAAGAATCTTTATGACAGTCAAAATCTAATAGACAATTATCAACTGAGGTTATTGTACACTTTGACTTTTTTATATTGGAGAAAACAGAATTTGGCTGGTTCTATTGAGGATTCCGATTCCAATCTCGAAGACTTATCTATTAGTTTAGGCATAAAAAATTATGATAATAAGGATATTCTTAAAGGAGAAATCGCGGATAAGATATTACATAAGATTATCAAAAGGGAGAATTTCGGACTTTCATTATATGTTCTTGACCGATTACCTCTTTTTAATAAAGATGCTATGAGATTTATCGGGGAAAGCTATAAAAAATTATGTTCACTTTGGAACGATTTAAATAATTTAAAGATAAAAAGCCAAAATGAAATTGATAGGAAACTTTATTTTTGGAAAGCTAATGAAAAAACGACACTTTTTTTTCAGATGTTTTTGGATGAAGCTTTGGAGTCTATTCCTTATGGTAAGTTGGCTTTGTGTTATTCCGTAATTGCTTGTCCCTACAAATCTTTCGAAGATTTTTATGAATGGATGTATCATATGAGAAACTTGATTATCAATCAAGATATACATAATGGGAATATAGATTCTGTTATGGAATCAATTGATAAGATGTCTGATTATTTATCTGGAGATTTGGCTGTAGGTTTTGATATAATATTCAGGAGTGACCAATATGAAGATGCACTTAAAGCTTTTACCAAACAACAGCGTGATGAAGAAAAACATAAGATAAGCATTAAAGATAATGAATTACAGAGATTTATAAGAAGATTGGAGAATCATCCGTTCTTTGTAGGACAAATAAAGTTTATGTTTGATTTTTGTGGTACAGAACCAGAATCAGACTCAGAGGAATTAAGTTATAAAATTAAATTTATCCGCTATGCAGAGGTGATGAAATGTCTGTTTGATGAAAATGGATTTGCCAAAAGTTATGATCATTGGCGCTTACGCAGGGCTTTATTAGGATGCTCTACTCACTATGGATTTGGATATGAAAGAAGCTCTAATTGGAATTTTTTGAGTAGTAGATCTGATAAGAAGAGATTTATATCTGACAGTGAATGTAAATCGCATGAGGAGCAACCCCATAATAAATGTTTGGAATCAGTTGTTGAGGTAATAGCAGATAAAGTATTCGATAATTCTGATTCTGAATCAAAAATTCAAGACATTGATATAAATGATATATTGAATGAGATAGCGGATGATAAATTCAGGTCAGATTCCAAGCCTATAACAGGCTGGAGAAAATATTTTTATGATAAATATATATGGGATTATATAGAACAGCAGAATGTTCGATGGAATAATGATTATGATATTTATTTAATGAAAAAGATACGATGGAACGGCGAGCATGTTGATATACGTGTTTATCATTTATATAATAAACTAAAGAATCTACAGGGGTTTGAAAATGGATGTTGGAAGGATTGGAAATATGATATTTGGTCATACGAAGAGAGTTGTGTTTATCTTGAAAAGAAGTTTAATGATAAACCTTTAGTGATTGATATAAAACATGATAATGGAACTGATAATTGTTTTAAGTTTAATGTTTTTGTGAGGGATGACAAGGAGAAAACAAAAAAACTGACTGAATTTACAAATGAATTGCCAGGTGAATTATCTAATGATAAATATGTTATCCGAGATAGTATTACTTTTGAAGAAATTAAAGATAAAATAAAAACTGTAATAGAAGTGCTAGAAGCCAATAAATCTTACTTGTTTTAACGAGACCGTAATTCAAACTGTGTCAATCCCTAACAAGCCTGATAGCCTCAAATTTTACTTTCGGATAAATATCTGAAGATCAGATATGTTTAAAGCAATGTTGAGCTAAACGAATGACAAGCTAAAGAGTGAGGATGTAAATTAAACTGTGTCAGCAAAGAGTAAAATAAAACATTAACTTTGCTAACACAGTTTTTTTATGAAAGAAGAATTTGATTTTGAAAGTATCAAGAACAAGGCTATTGAACAGTTAAAAGCGGGCAAGCCCTTGTTAGGTAAGGACGGTGCTTTTGCCCCTTTATTGGAAAGTATCCTGAATGCAGCTTTGGAAGGTGAGATGGATGCACATCTTACAGAAGAAGAACGTCAGACAGGTAACCGTCGTAACGGGAAAATGCAGAAACAGGTCCAGACTCCATTGGGCGAGGTAACCGTATCTACTCCTCGTGACCGTAATTTAAGTTTTGATCCACAATTTATTAAAAAGCGTGAGACCATTCTGGCAGAAGGTGTTACAGACCGTATAATCGGCCTGTATGCTCTTGGTAATAGCACACGCGAAATCAGTGATTGGATGGAAGAGAATCTTGGTAACCGTGTCTCGGCTGATACAATCAGCGCCATTACAGACCGTGTACTTCCGGAAATAAAGGCATGGAAATCACGCATGCTTGATTCTGTCTATCCCATAGTCTGGATGGATGCCATCCATTACAAGGTAACGGATGAACGTGGTTGTGCTGTTACACGTGCAATCTATAATGTGCTGGGTATAGACAAGGAAGGACATAAGGAGCTGCTCGGAATGTATATATCAAGGAATGAGGAAGCAAATTTCTGGCTCAGTGTGCTGACAGACCTTCAGAACCGTGGAGTTGAAGATATCCTTATTGCCTGTATAGACGGTTTGAAAGGCTTTCCTGACGCCATCCAAAGCGTTTATCCCAATACAGCTGTACAGCTTTGTGTCGTACATCAGATACGTAATTCCATCAAGTATGTTGGCTCCAAAAATCAAAAGGAGTTTCTGAAGGATTTGAAATGTGTCTATCAGGCTGTAAATAAAGAATCCGCAGAGAATGAACTCCTCAAGCTGGAAGAGAAATGGGGAGAACAGTATCCTATCGTCATCAGGTCATGGCAGGACAACTGGGATAAACTCTCCGAATACTTCCAGTACACTCCGGCTATCCGTAAGCTTATATATACTACAAATACCGTTGAAGGATATCACCGCCAGATCCGTAAGGTAACAAAAAACAAGGGCGTGTTCCCGTCGGATACGGCCCTTGAAAAACTGGTTTATCTCGCATACCGCAACATACGGAAGAAGTGGACCATGCCACTTGCCAATTGGGCTACAATCTCACAACAACTCGCCATAAAGTTTGGAGACCGGTTTAAATTATTGTAATTTTACGCTCGTCGGGACGGGTGGTTCCGCCTCTGGCGCTGGCCGTTCCCCGACCGATGAGTTTTCTGGAGAGAAATAATGCATGACACAGTTTATTTTACACTACCTAAAGAGTTGATACAGTTCTATTTACGTACCCGTTTTACAGAAGGGTCGGGATACCTGTGAAGGTCTCCCGACTTTGTTGATTACCATATTGGAGATTCTATTTACATAGCTGGTTATTTTGCTTATATCCATAGATTTCTATAGTAATCGATGAATAACTGCATACCCTCTCTGATACGTTCACGTTTTTCTTCATCAATGTCATATTTGTCATTACGCTGGTATTCCTCAAAGGCATAAATCATTTTACGGATAGTGTTTAGCCATGCATCGTGACATTTTTCTAAACCATATTTTTCAAAAAAAAATCCAGGACATCCTCCCCATGGACCCTTTTGTGCTTTCAAAAAGCCATGAAGGTGATTGACTATGTACGGGCTAGTGTCATATCTAAACACCATGTATCCTCGTAGCTTACATCTGTATATCCTTCCTTGTATTTCTCAGAATTAACTTTGTGTTGCCACTTGTTTCTCGCTTTCATAATTACGTTCTAATATTGGTTTGGTTTTGATTAACGATAATACAGTTTTTGTATCTATTAGGTTGATATTTTTATTATTGCTAAGTAATAGTTCTAGCCGATATGTAGTATTATTCAATTGTTATAGGTTTTGCTATGCCTCGTTCAATCAGATACTTATTCCCTAAGTTGTTGTCATCGTATTTATCATATTCTACTGCATATATATTCTTGGATCCTAAATATTTTTTTGCAAATTGCACAGCATACATGGTTCCGCTTTCAGGTGAGGATTGCGCTACGATTACTTCTTGCGAAAGACCAATCTGTAATTTGCAACGTTTCACCAGTCTTGTAGGATTTGCCTTAATGCCAAACGGATATTCTGTGATAATTGCTCCTCCATTGTTTACTATTTCGTCTTGTAGAATCTTATTGTATTTAGGATGAGTGATATTTAAACCTGAAGCCACAACTGCTATTGTCTTACCACCTGCCTGTAAGCAGCCTTTATGGGCTGCAGTATCACAACCCAATGCCAGTCCACTTACAATGACATATCCCATAGATGCATATTTGAATGCTAATTGATATGCAGACTTTATTCCTTTATCGTCAGCCTTACGTGAACCTATTATGGCTATACGCTTGTTTTCGGAAAATAAGTCCAAATCACCGGAAATATGAATTAATAATGGAGCATCATCACCAAGTATATCCAGTAAATATTTTGGATATAGTTCAGAGTAAAATGGAATAGTTATTACTCCTTCTTTGTTTTATTGCTCTAATATAAGTTTGCATCTTTCCATAGTATAATCTTGCATTTGAATGCAAAGCAATTCTTCAACAGAAAATGGCAAGCTACTTTTATCTATATTGCTATTTAGGTTCATATCTTTACAATTTAACTGATGCAAAATAACATTAAAGACTATGCCATATTGAGGGATAATAAATAAAAATCATTTATGCTTCAATCTGGCATCTCTCTTTTTATAAATTTGCAAAAACAAAGATATAGTCTATTATGAATATCAAAAGTTTACTTGAACAGTACGTTTTTGAAGAGATATTTTCTGATTTCAATGAACAGTGGAAAATCAATGCTCCTAAGTCGGAAGAACGCTTAAATAAAGATGGGTTGAAGAAAAGCTATTGGAGATCACATATTATGGCGGTACTGAAGAAATGTCAAATGAGAATCGGAAGCTGATATTCAATAAAAACTGAGATTAATGTAGATAATATTATTTTTTTCTTGCTATTCCTCAATTTGGCATATTGTAACCCGTATATTTGTCTGTATAAATAATGGATAAGATATATAACCTTTAAACTTAATGTATTATGTCAAAAGTATTTAGAGTAACTCCAAAGAGAGTAAAGAAAACAAATGGAACAGTACTGACACCTGAAATGGAAGTCACAGTTACTACACAACAACACACTACCGATCCGTTCTATAACGGTGCAAAGGAAATTAAGGAAGCATATATGCGTCTGTATGGATTTGACTATCAGAAAGCATGTTGCAGTAAAAACGATTTTGAATTCAAGAAATTGGATTAGCTCAGATGAAGATCCCCTTGACATCATTGTTTAAAAAGAATAAAGTAAATTCTGCTAGTCAGATACTACATGAAATCTCTTTCAATCAAAATTTCATGAAAGAGGCTCTTTTAGTTATTTCATTGAAGAATGAGATTATAAAAGAAGTGCTTAGAGGCCCTATATCTGAAGCCTTAAAAAGGGTTGGGAAAAAGGTCGAAAAACAGCATCCTTCCTTACAAATAGATTTTCATAGTTTTTCATACTTTGAACATCCTTACCAGATAAGGCATTTCCGTTATCGGATAAGTAGTAAGAAAAGGGTTTTATGGCTTACATACGAATTTGACAATGAAGGTGACTTTGCAATTTATTATGATTTTCTCGAAGAACATTATGACACTTACCCATGTAGAGGTAAAGAATGGATTTGGGGGACAGATTGGTTACCAAAGAAATATAGAGACTGGAATGAAGGAACCCCTTGTCAAATTATGGAAGAACTATCAAATAATAATGTTGATGATTCGTGTTTCTGTAATCTGATTTTTGATAATCTCATGATGGCAGCAGTTGGATTTATAAACACGGAGGACAGGGTGTTTGAAATAATTCCGAAGCGGATTAAAAGGACAAGCGATACAGTGTTGACTCCTGAAATGAAAGTAATCGTTACTACAGATATTCATACATCAAATCCGTTCTATAACGGTGCAAAGGAAATTAAAGAAGCATATATGCGTTTATATGGATTTGATTATAAGAAAGCATGTTGTAGTATAGATGATTTTGAATTTAAAAAATTGTATTAGTATTTATGGAGAAAGTAAATGAGGTATTCTTTTCGGAAAAGGGTCTGACTTCAACTTCCGCATCTCATTTAGCTGACCTTGCGCAGGAAACCATTTTGGGCAATGAAACAAAACTCAAGAATATAAGTTTCATTACTACGAAAGTGGATATTGTCGGTTCACTCTCCGAAAGCGGAAAGACAGTCAGCTTAGGTTATGATGAGAAGAGTTTGAAGTAAAGGGTCTGCTTGAAGAAATTGCAGAAATGAATGCTTTTTGTGCTTGGATGCGCGAAGCCATAAAAGCCAAGGAAAGGGAGATACAGCAAGTAAACAGATGCTCCTTTGATGAATGGTACCAGTCATTCGGATATCCTGTTATTGAAAAGACAGAACTTCCGAAAAAAATACGTGTGGAAGACCTTATTGCCGAAATGAATGTGAAAGAACGAAACCGTTATTTTACACTTGAAGCTATAGCCGTAACCATAGGAAAATATATCCATCCCGGAGGAAAGTTTTCGGATGCCAGAGAAGAACTTTTAACCAAGACGATGAAACCTTATACGGCGGATGGAACAGGAAAGGATACCTTGATTTATTCCCATACAGCTTCGGTAAGCCAGGAGAAGGTGGAAGAAGTCTTCTTTGAACTGCAAAAGATACACAGACAGAATGAGCGTGAACTGAACCGTATCAAGTTTGCATTGAAAAGGGAGTCCGACCGGTTGAATCTGGAATCGCAACAGAAATATAAGTCTGAACTGGAAAGAGCTTCATTGCAGTACAAACGGATGTTTTCACAATATAAAGAGTGGCAGATAAAGGAATCTGATCGTATATCCAAACTGAAGATTATCGTTCCAGATGCACTTCAGACTACATACGAGAAGTTATCCTTATTGGAAGAATAAATCAGGTTGGAAGAAGCTGATGTCATAAGGTATATCGATTCTTTCTTTACGGGAACAGTATCATCAGTCATTATTTATGAGGATTAGTTTGAGACATGTTTAACTTAAAACACGACGGGTAATATATACCATATGAGGTTTGAATGTTACCCGGTCTTTGACTTTGCTTTTGTCCTTGTCTTTGTCCTGGCATCACAAACTGATGCCGAATGGATGTTCCTGTTCCCGACCTGATTGTTTAAATATTAAAATAATGAAACCTTTACGCAGTATATTGTCACATCCTGATATTTCTGGATTTACAGTATTTCAACGTACTGTTGTTTATGTATTGGCATTTTTGGTATTTATGTTACTGCCAGTTTATTTTCTTTTAAGAAGAAGGATGTTTATTGTGTATGATATAATAAAGAAAAGTATATATGGAGGATAATAATTTAGAATTTCCATTTGTTTTTCCAAAAGAATCTAAACCTGTTATTTCAATAATTGGCATTGGCGGTGGAGCCGGCAGAATAGTGAACAAAATACAGGCTTGTAAGTTGACCGATACAGAGTTAAGTGTGTTTGGTATGAACAGAAAAGAAATGGAGGAACTGTCATTACCGCATAAATACCTGATAGGAGCAGATGGATTAGGCAGTGGAAAGAATAGAAGCCTTGCAGAATCAGAGTGTCAGAAAATATTACCAAGTCTGGAGAAAATTATTACCGATAAAATACTGTCCTGTTTTATAGTATGCCTTGGTGGAGGTACAGGAGAAGGCTGTATAAGAGGTTTTCTACAAAAATCCGTTGACATACAAATAAAGGTAAAATTGCTTGTTGTCACATTACCTCACTCATCCGAGGGACTGGAGAAGAGAGAAAAAGCTTTACTACTTCTTGATGAAATAGAAAAATTAGCAGACGGGATTTTTGTTGTGGACTATGATGGTTTGCCTTGCAGCACTATTTCAGATTTATATAATGAGGCCGACAGAAAAGTAATGGGTTTTGTAGGCTCATTTATAAATATGATAGTGAAACACAGTCTTATTTGTTTTGATTTTAATGATGTCAGAAGTTTCTTGAGATATTACTCTGATACAAAGTTTATAGATTTCTTTACATTGTATGGAAATCTTGATTATCTGGATGCGGAATTGAGTGACCTGCTGAAACATCTTCCAACGAAATATCATACTTTAGATGATATTTCCAATCTGATTGTGGCAATTCATTATAATAGAGAGACCGATGAGGATATAGTTCGCAAGTTTCTAGATATGATAGTATCTGCTGATATTATGAATAAATTGACAAAAGACACTCAGACAAAATGGACGATGATTCATGATCCGGATATGGAGAAAAACATATTCAGAATCGATATATTCACCAAATGTAATTAAAGATATTCATATGAAGACGATAGATGGATATGATGTGAAGATATTCACAGACAATATAGAAGATGCAGCTCTTGACCAAATCAGGCAGTTGCTGTCCATAGATGTATTCAGTGACTGCAAGATTCGTATTATGCCGGATGTACATGGCGGAGCAGGATGTGTTATAGGTTTCACCGGTAATTTGGGTGACAAGGTTATTCCTAATATCGTGGGAGTGGATATAGGGTGTGGTATGTTGGTTCAACCGTTCTCCTGCAACAGTTCTATCGACTTCCATGCTTTGAATGAATATATCCTCCATGCTATTCCTTCAGGACGTGATTTTAGGGATGAGCAGTATCTGCCATTGCCGCAAAAATATTCAGATTTGTATCATAATGCAAAACAACTGATATTGCAGTTGCGCTGTTATCGTGAACTGAAAGAAGTTCGCAGGTTATATAAATCCATAGGTTCGCTTGGTGGTGGAAATCATTTTATAGAATTGGACAAAGATGAATCCGGCCTTTATTACCTTGTTGTGCATACCGGAAGCCGCAATTTAGGGAAGCAGGTGGCAGATATTTATCAGAAATTGGCTATAAAATGTCAGTCCGGTTGGGATAAGCTGATTGAAGAAAAAAACCGTATAATTGCAGAGTACAAACTTGCCGGACGAAAAAACGAGTTGCAGGATGTCATCAGAAATCTTCACAACTCATTTAAGACTTGCAAACTGACCATACCACAGGATTTATGTTATTTGCAAGGTCAGTTTCGGGAAGACTATCTGCATGATATGCATATCTGCCAGTGTTGGGCACAGATAAACCGAAAACTGATTGTAAATCTGATTATGGATTTTATCGTTGGAAAAGGCGTTGTTTCATCTGAAGAGCATTTTCGACCTTTTGAAAGTGTTCACAATTATATTGGTAATGATAATATAATCAGAAAAGGTGCAATATCGGCAAGATTAGGTGAAAAATGTATTATACCATTGAACATGCGCGACGGTTCTTTGATTTGTATCGGGAAAGGCAATGAAGACTGGAACTTTTCTGCTCCTCATGGTGCAGGAAGAATCATGAGCCGTAGTCAGGCATTTAAGGAGATAAGTCTGGAGGATTTCAAAAAATCGATGGAAGATGTATATAGTGAAACAGTATCAGAATATACTAAAGACGAGTCTCCTATGGTTTATAAATCAAAACATGAAATCATGGATAACATTAATGACACTGTTGATATTGAAAATGTAATAAAGCCTGTATTTAATTTGAAGGCTGCCGATCTCTAATATGTTTCAGTATAAGAATTTGTAGAGATGTTTGAATTTATTTTAGAATGAATTAGTCTTGATTAATAATGCAATATCTTGATATATCATATAGAAACGATTTTGTTATAGCTTGTGGTGATATTCATGGCGAGTTTGAAACACTTGTCTTCAATATTGTACAAAAGAAAATAGAAAATGCGACTGTTATTGTAGCTGGAGATTGTGGTTTCGGATTTAATAAACTGGCGTATTATGATGAACTCTATAAAAGGAAGTTACATAGAAAACTTAAAAAACAGAATGTTCTGCTGCTTATGGTACGTGGCAATCATGATGACCCCTTGTTCTTTGATAAGGAGTTGATTGATTATCCTTATATGAAAACTTTGCCGGATTATACCATTGTACATACTAGGAAACATAATATCTTGTGTGTTGGTGGAGCTATATCTATAGACAGGAGTTTCAGGCTTTCCCAGATGGATTATAATCGGATTCTCGGTAAACAAAGGTTACCTTTGTATTGGGAGGATGAAATGTTCAGATATGATGAAGAACAGTTACGGATTCTCAATGATGAAGGCATAAAAATTGATACAGTAATAACTCATTCAGCTCCGGATTTTTGTCCTCCACTTACAAAAAGAGATGTAGAGCATTTCTGTGCTAATGATGATGATTTGACTTCTGATTTGGATAAGGAGAGAAAAGATCTTACCCGATTATATGAATGGCTTGTAGGGAATGAACACCTTCTTACCAATTGGTTTTACGGACATTTTCATACTTCTGCTGAAATATATGATGACGCAATGAAGATAAGATTCTGCGTACTTCATATTAATGAGTTAAGTAGATTAAAGTAGTTTTAAAAGAATTAAGTTGACCTATGTTAAATACTTATTAAGGCTCAATCTAGATATATAGTGGGTAAAAGTTCAAGAGAAATATGTACTATTAATACGATGTATAACAAAAGGTGTGTAGGGTAAAAAGCATAGAATCCATATTTGGTTATGCTTCTCTGTACAAATCTTTTTGTCCAATTTATATAGATAAAGAATTATGCTGACCATTACAGCACCTATTACTCCATAGTACACCATTCTTGAACGGTGGACAACACGAATGTACACTGGATAAAATCCGTCAGCTCTCTTTTTTCTTACGACTACTTTAAATGTTGCCATATCAGATTGATTTATAAGTTATTAAATGGTGTATGCGTTGGTGTATGCGCCACTGTTCAAAAGTGTATGCGTGGTGTATGCAAGTACCGTTTATTTGGCTCATTTTTTGCGGACAAATGCACGAACCGCCTAAAAACAACTTAGGCTGTAACGCCTGATAAACAGTTCGTTACAGCCTAAATCAAATATTATCCTATATTGCTTATGCTTCTTCAATAGCAGCCTGCGCCGCAGCCAGACGTGCAATAGGCACGCGGAACGGAGAGCAGGAAACATAGTTCAATCCAACTTTGTGACAGAACTTCACTGAGGACGGCTCACCACCATGTTCACCGCAAATACCGCATTTCAGTTCGGGACGGACAGAGCGGCCTTTTTCTACGGCCATTTCGATCAGCTGTCCTACACCATTCTGGTCGAGTACCTGGAACGGGTCTACCTTCAGGATCTTCTTTTCCAGGTAAACCGGCAAGAAGGAAGCGATATCATCGCGAGAGTAACCGAAGGTCATCTGAGTCAGGTCGTTTGTACCGAATGAGAAGTATTCGGCATGTGAAGCGATGCGGTCGGCAGTCAGGGCGGCACGCGGCACTTCAATCATGGTTCCCACCTTGAACGGGATTTCCACGCCTTCTTCCTTGAACAGTTTGGCAGCAGTTTCACGGATCACCTTTTCCTGTGCTTCGAATTCATACAGGATACCAATCAGCGGCACCATGATTTCAGGATGCGGGTCGTAACCTTCCTTCTTCAGTTCGCAGGCAGCACCCAGGATAGCACGAGTCTGCATTTCAGTGATTTCCGGATACGTATTTCCCAGACGGCAACCACGGTGACCCAGCATCGGGTTGTGTTCGCACAGACTTTCCACGCGCTGGCGGATATAATCTACGGTTACACCCATGGCCTGTGCCATTTTGGCAAAGCCGGAGTCCACGCCCTTGAAGGTGACGATGCAGACCTTCTTCTCTTTGGCCAGCGGCAGAACACCGCCGTGGTTCTTGACCAGAACGACGGCCTTCTGGTTGGCTTCGTAGGCCTTCTTCCTGGCACCATCGAAGTTGTCCTGCCGGGCCTGGTCGGCCTGGTCGGGGTCCAGATAGGGGTTGTCCACACGCTTGGTGCGGAACAGGCTCAGCAGACGGTTGTAGCTGGCGCGGTCGAGGTCGGCCTTGGGCAGCAGACCGTCCTCCACCGCCTTGATGATGTTCTCCGGGTCGGTGTTGCCGCCGATGACATCGGTACCGGCGGAAATGGCCTTGGCGTAGCGCTGGGGCACCGTCAGGTCCTCCACGCCGTAGATCTGCACGCTGGTGATACCGGAGTCGGAGTTGATGTAGCCGTCAAAGCCCATCTTGTTCCGGGCCAGATCGGTGATCAGCTCCTTGCTGTAAGCGCTGGGCACTTCCTCGGTGCTG
>ERZ791608.596-NODE-596-length-16496-cov-9.359224_pt1 | contig 16496 bp, 15 predicted proteins | sample MGYA00510276_ERZ791608 | MGnify/ENA primary metagenome ERZ791608 (study PRJEB30046, sample SAMN00791908) | human gut metagenome | study: EMG produced TPA metagenomics assembly of the A metagenome-wide association study of gut microbiota in type 2...
AAGGGGGACATTTCTTTCGGAAGAACAAATTTGCAACTGCGCCGTAGTTCCATCATGTAACGTTAATAGCATAAAAGTAAAACCTTTGCCAAACCAACCTGAAATCAACATCGGCGCTGACTTGTAAATTTTTCTGTAGAAAGAGAATGTCCCCTTTCTTCCGTCGCATAGAGAAACCTTATATCTAAAACAACTCCCCCGCAAATCCGTCCCACTTGCCAAACCCAAAGGCTCCCAGACCCCGCAGTTAACCAGCAATTTATAAAGTTTTGAGATACTCCACAATACTTGTCACACTGTTGGCACCATCCGCCACCGCGGTCACAATCTGACGCAGCTTCTTGGTGCGGACATCTCCTGCCACAAAAAGCCCCGGCTGCTCCGTCACCCCGTCTTCTCCGGCACGCACATAGCCATGATCTAAATCCAGCACAGAAGCCACCGCATCGGTCTGCGGATTCATACCGACTGCGATAAAGATACCGCTGACCGGCAGTTCTTTTTCTTCTCCTGTTCCGGTGTTTGCGATTACCAGATGATCGACCATCTGCTCCCCACAGATTTCTTTCACCACGGTATCCGGCAGGAAGGTGATCTTCGGCTCATTTGCCACCTGTTCCTGCAGTACCTTCGTACCACGCAGTTCCTGTCTGCGGTGAATCAGATACACTTTTTCACATCCGGCTGCCAGATACAGGGCATCTTCCAGTGCCACATCTCCACCGCCGACAACCGCCACTGTCTTGTTACGGAAAAAAGCTCCATCACAGGTTGCACAGTAAGACACCCCGGCTCCTGCCAGTGTTTCTTCTCCCGGCACCCCGAGTTTCCGGTGTCCGGCTCCGGTTGCCAGCAGTACCGTTTTTGTCTCATAGACGGTTCCGGAAGCACCGGTGATTTTCCACGTTCCGTCTGTATTTTTCTCTACGTTATCCACTTCATCGCTAATGAACGGAACCTCCAGTGCCTTTGCATGCTGCTCAAATTTCTGCGCCAGATCAAACCCATTGGTTTCCGGCAGCCCCAGATAATTGTCTACTTCCTGTGTGTAAATCATCTGTCCGCCGCCCATCGGCTCTTTCTCTAAAACAACCACATCCAGACAGGCGCGCTTTGCGTAAACAGCTGCCGAAAGACCTGCCGGACCGCTTCCTATAATGACTAAATCGTACATGTTATTCCTCCTGATTTTCAAAAAAATCTATTTCATAAATAATGGCATTTTTATTCTTTCCTATTTTACCATACCCCTATACAATGCGCTATTTTCTTTTCTCCAATAATAACAAAATATGCTCCTTTTACAAAAATTTTACGTGATTTTGGGTTGAAAAATCCATTTACAAATGCTACCATAACCAAGGATTTAAATCCACAATCATAAAAATCTGAGTAATGGAGGTGAAATTCATGGACAGTAGCGATAGTTTTGGGCGAAGTAGACATTTGAATGCCGATGCTTTTTTCACTGGCAAAATTATCGTTTTCACTGGAAAATGAATTTTGCCGATTCATGATGTTTAAAGCACCGGTAGGTGCTTTTTTTGTGCCTGAATATATAAAACTGTATACCTGAGCCCTTTTCTATTGTGCATATCCGCAGCATGATGTAGCTTTTGTTGCACATGATGACTGCACACACAAGGAAAGGAGAATTCATATGAACAAGAAATATTTAGAGCTTACAAAGCTGATCCGAAGCAAACAAAATGACCATGAAATCTTAAAATGCTTATCTAATTATCACGAAAACGACATTGCCGATATGCTTACGGTTATGACTCCAAAAGAAAGGAAACGTATTTATACGCTTCTGGAGCCACAGAAGATTGCGGAAATCTTCGCATATCTGGATGAACCGCAAATCTACTTTTCCGAACTCTCCGTCAAAGATGCCGCCAAAGTAGTTTCCCTGATGGATTCCGATGATGCCGTTGACGTCCTCGAAACGCTCGACGATAAAAAGAAATATGAAATCGTGGAAAACCTGGACAAAGCTGCCATAAAAGATGTAAAAATGCTGCTTTCCTATGACGATGACGAAATCGGAAGCTGCATGACAACCAACTACATCTGCATTCCAAAGGGACTTTCCGTCCGTCAGGCAATGAGCGAACTGGTCCGTCAGGCCGGGACCAATGACAATATTTCAACCATTTATGTACTGGATGAATCTTTGAAATTTGCCGGTGCTATTGATCTGAAAGATCTTATTATTGCAAGAAAACATGATGTGCTTGACGATATTATCGTCCGCTCCTATCCATCGGTAACCGATCACGAAAAAATTGATGACTGCATGGAAAAAATCATGGATTATTCGGAAGATTCCATTCCTGTCCTGTCGCAGGACGGTCATATGCTCGGTGTTATTACATCCGAAGATATCGTAGAGATGGTTGACAATGAGATGGGGGAAGACTACGCAAAACTGGCCGGCCTCACCGCCGAAGAAGATCTCAAAGAAACCACGGCACAAAGCATGAAAAAACGTCTCCCATGGCTCATCATCCTGCTGTTCCTTGGGATGATCGTTTCCTCTGTTGTAGGTGTCTTTGAGCATGTTGTGGCTGTACTTCCGATTGTAATCTGTTTCCAGTCTCTTGTGCTTGACATGGCCGGGAACGTCGGTACCCAGTCGCTGGCAGTTACTATCCGTGTCCTGATGGATGAAACACTCACCGGAAAACAAAAACTTTTCTTACTGGTAAAAGAAATGAAAATCGGTCTTTTAAATGGTGGAATCCTTGGTATTATGGCGCTTGCACTGCTTGGCATCTACATCCACCTGTTTAAGGGATACACCTGGAGCGGAGCATTTGGCATCTCCGGCTGCGTCGGCATCTCGCTTCTCGTGGCAATGGTGATCTCAAGCCTCGTAGGTACTGTGATTCCCATGTTTTTTCATAAGATAAAAATTGATCCTGCGGTTGCATCCGGTCCACTCATTACAACCGTCAATGACCTTGTGGCTGTTGTGACTTATTACGGTCTGGCATTTTTGTTACTGATCATGTAAAAAGATAATCTTTGCACCATACTACCGAAAAATGCTGCCTGACAACAATATGGTACAGGCAGCATTTCTATTGGACAATTTCTAAGCTGCGTAGGAGATATCGCTTACGCGAGATACCACAGATAGAAAATCTATCCGCAGACGGATACCCTTTACTGAATAACCAGTTCTTCAATCGTCACATTTTTCTCTTTGTCAATGTCAAAAGCTTTAAGCACCGGCTGATCCATATCCATCAGGGAAAGAATCAGGTAATTGACCGTCGGATCATACGCCAGACGCTTATCTTCCTCGGACGGACGTGACGGCGATTCCGGATGGGAATGCCAGTTGCCAAGCGGCACCAGACCGTTTGCACGCATATCTTTGACAGCAGCAAGCTGATCCTTCGGATTCATAGAAAAATGCTCGTTGGTGTGATCAACATTTTCTAACAGATACACCTTCTCAATGATTTTTTTATCACCATCTTTGGTACCTGCAATTAAACCACATGCCTCTTCCGGAAGGTTTTCCTTCGCATGAGCTAAGATTTTTTCATAGTCTGCTTTTTTCATGGTAAGCATAAAATTTTCCTCCTTTTCAAGGAGCAAATCGCATATAAAGTCTGCTTCGCAGAGGCGATTTGCGTAGGAGATATCGCTTACGCGATACCTCATGTGGAGCAGTTCGCATATAAAAGTCCGCTTCGCGGAGACGAACTGCGTAAGAAATGCATCAAATAGATGCATTTCAATGATCCGGGCACTCTACCTGCTCGTAATCGATCAGTTCTGTGATGGTCGGATGATCGCCACAGATGGCACACTTATGATCTGCCTTTGGCAGTTTGATCGTGTGGAATTCCATCTTTAACGCATCAAAAGTCAGAAGCTTTCCGGTTAAGAGATCGCCCACACCGATCAGATATTTGATGGCTTCCATCGCCTGTAAGGATCCGATGACACCGCCCATTGCGCCGATGACACCAGCCTGCTTGCAGGTCGGAACTGCATCCTTTGGTGGTGGATTCTTGAATACACAACGATAGCATGGTCCTTCTCCCGGAACATAGGTCATGAGCTGACCCTTGAAACGGATGATTCCTGCATGGGAGAATGGCTTCTTTGCCATTACACAGGCATCGTTGATTAAGAATTTTGCCGGGAAGTTATCGGTTCCATCAATGATGAAATCATAATCTTTAATGAGATCCATAATATTTTCGGAAGTAACAAACTCACGGTAGGTATTTACAGTCACATCCGGGTTCATTGCGTTCATGGTCTCTTTTGCAGATTTTACTTTTGCTTTTCCTACATCCGCAGTGCCATGAATGATCTGACGCTGTAAGTTGGACAGATCCACTTCATCTGCGTCCACAATACCAATGGTACCCACACCGGCTGCGGCAAGATACATTGCTGCCGGTGCACCAAGTCCACCTGCACCGATAATCAAAACTTTTCCGTTCAGGAGCTTTTTCTGACCCTTTACACCAACCTCCTGAAGGATGATGTGACGGCTGTAACGCTCCATCTGCTCATTGGTAAATGCCATTAGAAGCTTCCTCCTCCCATGAAGTATAAGAATTCAACTACATCGTTTTCCTTTAATGTTACGTTTGCAAGATCGTGATTTTCTACAAAATCATCGTTTACGGTAACGGTCACATATTCCGGATTTTCAACCTTCTCGTCAACAACGAGCTGTGCCAGTGTCGTTCCCTCTTTGATGTCTTTTACGTTTCCTGCGATTGTTACTTTCATCGGTAACTCCTCCTAAATATATTTTTTCACAATTTCTTCTAACTCCGGTTTCTTGATCAGACCGCGCACACGCTCTGCTTCCTTTCCATCCTTGAAAAACAGGATAGTTGGAGAAACCATAACGGAATACTGTTCTGCCAGTTCTCCGTCAAAATTTGCATTGACTTTGACTACTTTTAAGCGATCCTCATAGTCATCTTCGATATCGCCAAGAATCGGTGACATCTGCTTGCACGGAATGCAGGAATCGGAATAAAACTCCACCAGTACCGGTATAGAAGCCTGCAAAACCTCCGCTTCAAAATTATCTTTACTTACTCTTGCTGCCATGCGCTTAACCTCTCTTGTCTACTCTTCGAGTTTCTTTACAATAAGGTCATAAGTTCCATCCTCATTGTCGATCAGCTTTAATACCTGCTGTCCCTCTTCCTTGAAACTTCTCGGTACGTTCTGCACCGGCTCTCCATCATTCATATGTACGGAAAGTACCTGTCCGATCTCTAATTCTTCCATGGCCACCTTTGCCTTGACAAACGTCATCGGGCAGACCACATCCGTAATATCTACAGTTTCATCAATTGTAAAATCAGCCATTGTATGCCTCCTTTATCTTCTCTTCAAATTTATAAAGTCCCACTCTCTCGAGTGTCATGCGGAAACGCTCTCCCGGATTGGCATTGTCATCAAAAAACTGGATTGCCGCATCGGTAATGCGGAATAACTGTTCCTCGGATGTCACAAGCGGAAGATACTTCTCGCCCTTGTATACGCGGTTTCCAAACAGTCCACCGAAAGATACCTCAAATGCAGGTGTCGCTTTCCATGCATCGGTCGGACAGGCCTTTACACAGCGTCCGCAGTTGTTACATTTTTCCTCATTGAGAACGATTTTTCCGTCCACGGTACTGATTGCATCCACGCGGCAGGTCTTCTCACAGATCCCACAGTTGATGCAGGCTGCTTCCTCCCATTCCACAATGGATGCACCCTTGATTCCGACATCATTTTCTTCTGCCTTTAAGCAGTTGTTCTGGCATCCGGTTACACCAAATTTAAACTTATGCGGAAGTTCTCTTGCAAAATAACGCTCATCCAGTTTTTTTGCAATATCATAACTGTCAATATTTCCACTAGGGCATACCACCGATCCCTGACAGGCTGTAATCGTACGGACACGCGGTCCACACACACCCGGCTTACATCCCCCGGTTGCCAGCACTTCCTTAACTTCTTCTACATCGTCAAGTTTGATAAATGGGATTTCCACACTCTGACGGGAAGTCAGATGTACGTGTCCGTCTCCGTATTTTTCTGCAACCTTTGCGATAATCTGTAAATTCTCTGCTGTAAGATTTCCACCTACCACAGCCAGCCGCAGGGAAAAATTATTTTTTTGTTTCTGGCGCATAAATCCGCCTTTTTTCAATGTAGCATAATCAACAGCCATTACTCTCTCCTTTAAACCTTGTGTATTTTTCTTTGTTTATCCGGCGGTATTTTGGATTGCTGCTGTAAAATCCTGCTTCAGATCTTCGATATCCTCAATACCGACACTTATTCTTATCATATCATCAAATACGGCAGCGTCAATCTTTTCCTGCTCGGTTGAGTGTGCCGCCAGTGTGGATTCCGGATGCACGATCAGTGTCTTGGTATCTCCGATGTTGGATACGATCTGTGGAATCGTCAGCGCATTCATGATTGCAAAAGCGCGTTCCTTGCTTCCCACGCGAATGGTTAAAATTGCTCCAAATCTTCCATCCAGCAACTGCTTTGCCACACCGTTCCACGGACTCGATGCAAGTCCCGGATAGTTTACGTTGATTCCCGGAATGGTTTCCAGATAAGCCGCAAGCTGCATTGCGTTGTCACACGCCCGCTCCATACGAAGCCCCAGTGTCTCCATACCAAGCAGATTATAGTATGCAGTCTGCGGTGCCATACAGGCTCCCATGTTGCGGAACAATCCGTTTCTCAGTTTTGCAGTAAAGGCAAATTTTGCAAACTTTTTATAGTCTTTCATGCCCGGATACCGCTCCAGATCCCATTTGAATCTTCCCGCATCGGTGATCACACCACTGATGGCGCTGCTGTTGCCGTTGATGTATTTGGATGTGGAATTGATCACGATGTCTGCGCCAAGTTCGAGCGGACGAACGAGAAACGCGGTAGCTACCGTATTATCGATCATGAGCGGAAGATTGTGCCGCTTTGCGATCCCTGCAAGTGCCGGGATGTCGGTCACATCCAGCTTTGGATTTCCAATCGTCTCCGCGAAGATGACTCTCGTCTTATCCGTGATCTTGGATTCGAGATCTTCCAGATCATTCGTATCTGCAAAAATTGTTGTAATCCCAAACGCTTCCAGATCGTGGTAAAGATCAATCGTTCCTCCATACAGGCTGGTGCTTGTGATGATCTCATCACCACTTCCTACGATATTCAGAAGGGCATTGGTAATTGCCGCCATGCCGGATGCACAGGCAACGGATGCCACACCTTTTTCCAGAACCGTCATGCGTTCTTCAAATGCTGCGATGGTCGGGTTATTGATTCTTGTGTAAGAATATCCAGCAGCTTTGTTGTGAAACAGCTTCTCATGCTGCTCTGCCGATGGCTGAAAGAAAGCACTGGACTGGTACACCGGGGTAAGTGTGGCTCCGGTCACCGGATCTCCGGTTTTTGTACCATGTAGTAGTTCTGTGTTGAATCCCATTTCATTTCCCCTAATTCATACTTATCTAATAGGTTTAATATGTTATAGTTAATATACCGCAATCATACCCTATTGTCAACCTTTTATTTCCACTTATTTTTCCACCAAAAAATCCCCGCTGGTGAAAACCAGCAGGGATTCCATTCTCATAATAAAATTACTATTCTGTCCAGTGCTCATCCTTAAATACGATGCGGCGGTAAGTCTCAAAATCAACCCACTTATTAAAGAAGTTCTCAGAAATCTCACTGCCCTCTGCGGAAAGCTCCTTCTTGAACGCATCCACATCTGCGGCACTTGTTACATGAACTGCAAATCCACGGCCGTTGACGACAGGCACATCGTTGTATGCAAAGTCAGCAAGCGGAATAATTGCAGTAACCTTCTGGTCACGGATGGATACCGCTACCTGCTCACGCAGAACAACCACATCAAAGCTGTCCGGATACTGATACGTCTCACCCTTGACCGGAATCACATCACCGATCGTGTAAGTTTTATCGGAAGGCTGTACCTTAAAGACGTTCATAGCCTCAAGGTCATAGTAATATTCCTCGAAGATATCTCCGTTTGCCTTGAGATTTCCGTGGGCAAATGCGCATTTTAAGTCTTTCGTCTCATCGAGCGTTGGATTTTCCACAACACCACATGCGGAGGTCATGTTGGAAATACGGTCGATCAGGATCAGTTCTCCCAATGTCTTATGCTTTGCAAAAGCATCAATGACGATCTCTTCCTGCAATACCAGATCGCAGACCGCAATCTCGTTCTTGCGCAGGCGGCCAACCGGAATAAATTCACCGGTGTTGACATCAATCTTGTACTGGATATTCTTTAAGATACCCGGAATCGTACGTGTACCGAGTTTTACGAGATAATCTTTGCCGACGGTCAGTTCCTCATCGTCCATCCAGAGGATTGTTGCGGTAAATTTCTTGCTGACCGGAAGCTTCGTATCTTTTGCGAGAACACATCCGCGGGATACATCCACTTCCTTGTCAAGCTGGATGGTAACTGGACGGCCTGCATCTGCAGTCTGTGCATCTTTATCTCCGACTAAAATGCTCTTTACTTTTGCATGCTCATTGCTTGGCAGAGTCACGATTGTATCACCGACCGATACAGCGCCACTCTCGATCTGTCCCTGGAAACCACGGAACGTGTGATCCGGACGGCAGACACGCTGTACCGGCATATAGAAGCCTTCTTCCTGCTTCTTTTCGCTCACATCAATATTCTCTAAGTAAGCAAGCAGTGGCTCCTGCGTGTACCATGGCATATTGTCGGAATGGGTGGTGACATTGTCACCCTCGGTTGCAGATACCGGAATGATCTTGACACTTGCTAAATGCAGTTCCTTGGAAAGTTCCTGAATTTGGTCAACGATCTCCTTGAAACGCTCCTCACTGTAATCGACAAGATCCATCTTATTTACAGCAAATACAAAGTAACGGATTCCCATCAGTGCACAGATTCTGGCATGTCTTCTGGTCTGTACAAGCACGCCCTGCTTGGCATCCACAAGAATAACTGCCAGATCTGCAAAGGAAGCACCGACTGCCATGTTTCTGGTGTACTCCTCATGTCCTGGTGTATCTGCAACGATAAAACTTCTCTTTTCGGTGGTAAAATAACGGTATGCCACATCAATGGTGATACCCTGCTCACGCTCTGCCATCAGTCCATCCAAAAGAAGGGAATAGTCAATCGCACCGCCGCGGCTTCCTACTTTAGAATCCAGTTCCAGTGCTTTTTCCTGATCTGCGTAAAGCAGTTTGGAATCGTATAAAATATGTCCGATCAGTGTGGACTTTCCATCGTCTACACTACCGCAGGTAATAAATTTCAATAATCCGCTCATTTTAGAAATAACCCTCCCTCTTTCTTCGTTCCATGCTGCCGGCTGCCTCGTTGTCAATGACACGGGTGGTCCGCTCAGACTCTACAGCACTCAAGGTCTCGTCAATAATCTCATCTAATGTGGTTGCGTTGGATTCGATTCCACCGGTCAGTGGATAGCATCCCAAGGTACGGAAACGCACATTCTTGTATTCAATTTTCTCACCCGGACGAAGTTTCAGACGATCATCATCCACCATGATAATCTGTCCGTCACGCTCAATCACCGGACGCTTTGCTGCAAAATACAGCGGCACGATATCAATGTTTTCTCTCTTTATGTACTCCCAGATATCCGTCTCCGTCCAGTTGGAAATCGGGAACACACGAATACTCTCACCCTTGTTGATCTTGGAGTTATAAAGTTTCCACATCTCCGGTCTCTGGTTCTTCGGGTCCCATGCATGATTCTCATTACGGAAAGAGAAAATTCTCTCTTTTGCACGGGATTTTTCCTCATCACGACGTCCGCCGCCGAATGCTGCAGTAAATCCGTATTTATTCAACGCCTGTTTTAATGCCTGTGTCTTCATGATGTCGGTGTACTGGCTGCCGTAATCAAACGGATTGATGCCACGCTTTACACCGTCCTCGTTGATATACTCGATCATGTTAATCCCCAGTTTCTTTGCCGTCTCATCACGGAACTGAATCATTTCCTTGAATTTCCATGTCGTGTTCACATGTAAAAATGGGAATGGCGGCTTCTCCGGATAAAATGCTTTCATGGCAAGATGAAGCATTACCGAACTGTCCTTTCCTATGGAATAAAGCATTACTGGTTTTTCACACTCTGCCGCTACCTCACGGATAATGTAGATTGCTTCCGCTTCGAGTGCATCAAGATGAGATAATTGACTCATGATCTTCCTCCTTAATATTTATTCGAATCCTTTTTATTCACAACAATTGTTTCTATTGTACCATCTGTTTTTTTAATTCGCCAGTGTAACAGATCTCCTTCCGTATGAACGGTCATCTGGCTTCCCATGCCGCCGATGTCGGCACCCAGGTAATAGGAAATTGCCTCAAACGGACACTCCTTGATACAGGAGGCGCATCCCCAGCAGTCCTTCGGATACCGGATCACGGCTTTTTTGTCTTCGCCGCGCACGATCAGGCTTCCCGGACAGACATCCAGACATTTTCCACATGCCCTGCATTTCATGGAATCAATCGCGATGCTCATAGGTTTCTCCTCCTTTCACCAGATCTCTGCGGATCATCGTAATCTGGTCCCCGTTCTTTTTCGAGTTTACATAGCAGAGCCATGCATCACTCTTCTCCGGATAATCCAGATTCTCCGCGAAACTGTGCCAGCGTGTCTCCTTGCGTGCACGCAGATGTGCGATCACAGTCAGGCACACGGTCAGGCGTTCTTTCAGCTCATAGATAAACATCAGTTCATGCATATCGGCTGCCGCAAGTCCTTTTGCAAGGATCTGCAGTTTCTTTATTTTTTCTTCCGCCATGGCAAGCTGCTTTTCGTTGAACTGGTAATGGGTTCCGATTCCGCCTGCATACTGGTCCATGACTTTCTGCATGGCTTCCTCGAGTTCCTCAACGGTAAATGCCGGGGCCTGCTTTGTGAGAAATGCATCATACTCGGCAATTTTATGTTCAAGAACCGCTTCTTCATCAGAAGCCGCCGTATCTGCCACCTGTTCTTCGTTTAATTTCTGCACGATGGAATGGGCTGCGATCTCGCCCTCCACCAGTGCGCCGGTTACATATTTCTGTGGACAGCCGCCTGCCACATCTCCGGCAGCATAGAGTCCGTGGATCGTTGTCTCGCGTTCGGTGTCTACCCAGTAACCACTGGCGGTATGACCACCTACGATGTACGGCTCGGTTCCCTCAATTTCCACGTTCTGCTCACTTGGATTTTTCCCGGATTCCACCCACTTGAGGGTCTGTCCCGGTGCCATGTTTAAGTATGCTTTTAAGAGCGATTCATCCTGCTCTGCGGAGATGCCTTCGGTGCGAAGATAACATGGTCCGCGTCCTTTTACATTTTCTTCAACAGTTCCGTACACACGCTGGGAAGTAGTCAGACCGTATTTTGTCTCATACACTTCTCCGTGTGCGTTGATCTGCTTTGCTCCGACACCCTGTGCAATCGTTCCGGTCGGAGCGATCGTATCTTTACAGCGCAGGGCGATAAAGCGCATCTCAAATGTGGTCATCTCGGCTCCGGCTTCAATTCCCATGGCATATCCGGCTCCGGTGTTAAACGGCGGATACCACATTTTATGACGGGAAAAACCCGGATTGTTCGGGCGGTAAAGTCCTGCGGCTCCTCCGGTTGCAATCAGCACTTTCTTTGCGCGGATCTCGTAGGCCGTACCGTCTGCAATGGAAAAACCGACGGCTCCTTCGATCTTATTATTGTTTACCAGATAATCGGTAATGTTTAACTGGTTGATGACGGTCACATCGTCTAATTTGCTGACAGCATCTGCAAGAAGCGGCTTGAAGTTTTCGCCGTTGATCTTGATATTGCGGTTTCCTCTTGCCACATACTCGCCGTTTTCGTCTTTTAAGATGACCAGACCAAGCTGTTCCATTTTGGCGGTCACACGGTTGAGTCCTTCGGACATGGTCAAAAGCAGATCCGGCCGGACGATGCCGTCGGCATCTTTTGTGGCGTAGTCCACGTAATCCTGCGGAACATGACCCTTGGTGATATAGGCATTGAGCGCGTTGACTCCGGCTGCCAGACAGCCGCTGCGCTTGATGTTGGCTTTTTCTGCTATGATTATGGAATAATCGGATTGTTCACGGATGGTCATTGCCGCGTAGCAGCCTGCTGTGCCGCCGCCGATGATGAGGACATCCGTATGGAGTATTTTTTTTCCCTCGATTTTCATAAGTAATCCTTCCTTGTGATTAAATGTAGAAGACCTCACCTTCCTGCATTTCCTTATTTTCTACAAGATAGGTCTGGTTTTCATCAAATATATACAGGCGGTAAATTAAGACATATACCTGTTCTCCAATTTCAACCGGATCTTTTTCAAGTGAGCGCTCGGTGACGATCGGAATACCTCCCACATCAACGACAACATCCAGACGATTTCCTCGGAATATCACATCTTTTACGATTCCACGCTCGGCGGCACTCATGTGCTGCGGTGGCTCGCTTCTGGACATGCGGACAAATTCCGGACGGATAACTGCGTGGGTTGCGCCCTCGACCGGATCAAATCCAAGCAGACGCTCATAATGCTCTACGATCGAGGAACGGCCGATAAACTGTGCCACGAACGGGGTGTCCGGTGATTTATAAATTTCCATCGGCGTTCCCATCTGCTCGATATGTCCATGGTTTGTGATGATAATCTCATCGGCCACCTCGACGGCTTCATCCTGATCATGGGTGACAAAAATGCTTGTAATGCCAAGCTTTACAACCATCTCGCGAAGCCAGTTGCGAAGTTCGGTGCGGACTTTTGCATCGATTGCCGCAAACGGCTCATCGAGAAGAAGTACCTGCGGATTCGGTGCAAGTGCGCGGGCAAATGCCACCCGCTGACGCTGCCCGCCGGACAACTGGTTCGGATAACGCTTTTCCATTCCGCTTAATCCGGTCAGTTCCAGCAGTTCGGTCACGCGCTTTTTGATTTCTTTTTTCGGCACCTTGGCAAGTTCGAGACCAAAAGCTACGTTGTCGTAGACGGTCATATAACGGAACAATGCATAATTCTGAAATACAAAACCGATGCCCCGTTTTGCCGCCGGCACATCGTTGACACGCTGCCCGTCAATATAGATATCGCCGCTGTTTGGTGTCTCAAGCCCCGCGATCATGCGAAGCAGTGTGGTCTTTCCGCTTCCGGAAGGTCCAAGCAGTGCGACTAATTTTCCTTTTTCAATGCCAAAGCTGACATGGTCGGAAGCCCGGAAGTTTCCGTAATTTTTACAAATATCTCTCATTTCCACGTACATAGCCTGACTCCTTACTGTATCCCTTTACTGTTTTTACTTCTATATTCAAAAATGTTTCTAAGTATCAGCACGATCACCGCAATAATGACCAGAATGGAAGATACCGCAAACGCGGAGGTGATAGAAGTATCTGTCCCCGACATATATAAGGCATCAATCTCGAGAGGAAGCGTAAAGGTCTGTCCTCTTGTCTTGGACAGTGCATTGACTGCTCCAAACTCGCCTAACGCACGCGCCGTACATAAAATGATACCATAGATCAGTCCCCATTTCATCTGCGGAAGGGTAATTTTCCGGAAAATGGTAAATCCGTTTGCCCCCATAAGCGCCGCCGCCTCTTCCTCATCCTTTCCCTGTGCATTTAAGATCGGGATGATCTCACGCGATACAAACGGGAAAGTGACAAAAATTGTGGCAAGCACAACACCCGGTAACGCAAACGTAATGCGGATGTTTGTTCCGAAAAATTGGTTGATCGCCCGGATTGCCGGATACGTCCAGCCGAGCCGTCCGAAGGTCATCAAAAAGGCAAGACCTACAATGACGGGAGAGATTGAAAACGGGATATCGATCAGCGTGGCAAGCACCTGTTTCCCACGGAAGGAAAACTTCGTTAAAAGCCATGCCGCCACGATTCCAAAAAACGTATTGACAACTACCGCGATCACGGTTGCAAGCAATGTGACCAAAAGAGCCGAACGCACATATTCGGTTGTGACCGCCTGTAGGTAAAAAGCAAATCCTTCTTTCAATGCACTGAAGAGAATCGAAAACAGGGGAAGAATCAGCATAACAAATATGAAAAGAACGCTGATGGCTATTAAGATGTATTTCGTACTTTTCTTTTGTTCCATAAAAACGAACTCCCTTTCTTAAAACGAATTGGTTGGTTCCCTGTTGCACTTACACATTGTTGGTTCTGGCTGCCTGTTTCATCTGTACAATATTCACAGCAAGCAGTAAAACAAACGACAAAATCAACATTACCAGTGCGATTGCCGTGGCACTCGCATAATCAATATATCCAAGCTTCTGCATGATCACATAGGAGATCACCTGCGTATGTTCCCTTGCACTGTTTCCGGATATGTAAATGACACTTCCGTACTCACCAATTCCTCTGGCAAAGGCAAGCCCAAATCCGGTTAAAATCGGTGGCATCATCTCCGGAAGAAGCACTCTGCGGAAGGTCTGAAACCGGTTGGCTCCAAGCATAAACGCTGCCTCCTCATACTGTCCGTCGAGTTTTTCGAGTACCGGCTGCACGGCACGGATGACAAACGGAATTCCGACAAACACCAGCGCAATGACCAGTCCCAGATGTGTGTAGGATACTTTGATGCCAAGTTTTGCAAGCGGAGTCCCGAGGATTCCGTTTTCGGAATACATTTTAGAAAGTGTGATACCTGCTACCGAAGTCGGCAGTGCAAACGGAAGCTCAATACAGCCATCGAGGATACGTTTTCCCGGAAACTCATATCTTACAAGCACCCAGGCAATGATCACACCGAACACACTGTTTATAAGTGCCGCAATAAACGAACATCCGATGCTGGTCGCAAATGCATGCCGCACGGTCGGCTTCGTGATCAGGGACCAGAACTCTGCTGGACGCAGTTTTAATGCGGAAACCATTACGGATGCCAGCGGGATCAGCACAATCAGGGAAAGCATTGTCACCGTAATTCCCAATGTGAGGTGATACCCCGGTATCACACGTACTTTTTTTGTCTTATTCATTGCCGTAGATTTCATCAAACATTGCTCCATCGTCAAAATAGTTCTTATATGCTTCGTTCCAGCCGCCGTAATCTTTGATCGTATATAATTTCACATTCAGGTCAAAACGGTCGGAAAATTCCTTCAGAATTGATTCATTGCTCGGACGGTAACCATACTCTGCCGCCAGCCGCTGCGCATCATCCGTGTACAGATAATTCAAATATTCCCTGCTGACTTCCTGCGTGCCGTTGGCATCCGCATTGTCATCCACAATCGCCACACTCGGCTGTGCCAGAATACTGACACTCGGCGTAATCATCTCATATTCATCCGGATAACTTTTCATCGTGGTAATTGCCTCATTTTCCCACGCGATCAGCACATCCCCTTTCTGGTTTTCCACAAACGTAGTAGTGGAACCGCGCGCTCCGGAATCCATGACGGAAACCTGCGAGTAAAGTTTCTGCAGAAATGCTTTCTGCTTATTCTCATCACTGGTCTGCTCCTTTATATAGGAAAGTGCTGCTAAAAAGTTCCAGCAGGCACCACCACTGCTCTTCGGGTCCGGAGTGATGATCTCAACCTTTTTGTTCACCAGATCGTCCCAGTCTCTGATCTGTTTCGGATTGCCTTTCCGAACGAGGAAAACAATCGTCGAAGTGTATGGGGAACTGTCATCGGCCAATTCCTGTTCCCAGCCGTTTTCAATCAGTCCGGTCTGCTCGATCAGTGTGATATCATGCTCAAGTGCCAGTGTCACGACATCGGCGTTACATCCCTCTACAACGGAACGCGCCTGTGCACCGGAACCTCCGTGGGATTGAATAATATTCACTTCTTTTCCCGTTTTTTCCTTATAATATTTCTCAAACAGAGGATTATATGCTTCATAAAATTCTCTTGTCGGATCGTAGGAGACGTTGGTGATTGTCCGTACATGACTCTTTTTGCTTCCGCATCCGGTACATCCAATCAACAGAATTGCCGCCATGGACAGTACCGCTATTTTCTTTACCATTGAAAATGATTTTCGCTTCATGCTCCCGCCTCCCTCGACTTTCGTTTATCATACCCCTTAATTCCTATCATGTCAATAGGTATTGTAGGAATAATTTTCCTTTCTTTCTACGGTACCATGGAAAGATTGAATTTTGCTTGAATCTCAATACGTGGATTTTTATAGCCAGTTAAATTGCTGTTTAACTGCGTGGTCTGGGGCCTTTTGTTTTCAGTTGGACGGATTTGCGGGGATTGTTCTAAATATAAGTTTTTTCGATGCGACGGAAGAAGTGGGGCATTCTCTTTCTACAGAAAAATTTGCAAATTAACGCCGATATTGATTTCAGATAATTTTGATAAATATTTTACTTTTATGCTATTAGCGTTATGTGATGGAACTACGGCGCAGTTGCAAATTTGTTCTTCCGAAAGAAATGTCCCCCTT
>ERZ791608.654-NODE-654-length-15503-cov-2.322242_pt1 | contig 15503 bp, 12 predicted proteins | sample MGYA00510276_ERZ791608 | MGnify/ENA primary metagenome ERZ791608 (study PRJEB30046, sample SAMN00791908) | human gut metagenome | study: EMG produced TPA metagenomics assembly of the A metagenome-wide association study of gut microbiota in type 2...
ATATAATATGAGATTGAAACTTATTGCTGATTATGCCGGGATAAATAAAGATATTGCAAGCCACTGGGGTAGAAGGACCTGCGGGATGTTACTTTTAAATAGAGGCGTCAGCATGGAAGTCGTATCAAAAGTTTTGGGGCATTCTAGCATAAGAACTACTGAAAGCGTATATGCTAAATTACTTCCTAAAACTATCGTCAGAGAGATTACGGATAAAGTTCAATAAAATCAGGGCTGTGTAGCAATACTATTACACAGCCCTTTTATAGCTTACTTTTTTAGTTTGTATACCATACATCCCATTACAATCAAGACTATTATAATGATAATGCTTATAGCCCATCCTCCAACATTCAATTTAAGCTGTTCCCATTTACTCAGTTTGCATTCAACAGGGTAGGGGACATTTATTGTATCTGAACGCAATATGGCCACCGTGTCATATTTTACCTTGTCACGATAGACGTACTTCCAAACGACCTTATCCTGATATATGGTATCTCCAGCCGTCCATCTGTTGACGAATACGCTGTCTCGTTGATATATGCTGTCACGCTGGTATCTGTCGACATAAATACTGTCGGTTCTAACAGTCTCCATAGGCACATACTGAACAGATTTGCATCCAGCCAACAAACTCAATATGATGTAGGGGATAATGAGAAATAACAACCTTTTAACCATTCCCATAACTATATACCTTTATATTCTGTTATGGCATCAAAGCAAGGACATTCCTTAATCCTCTCCCATGAGTCAACCTTGCCGTTATGATTGGTGTCAGGGCTGATATCCCTATGACCAAGTATCTGAGCATTCGGATAACGGCCCCTCAACTCTTTAAGCAGCTTTACAAGACTTGCCTTCTGTGGTTCAGTTCTGTTGTCTACAGCCTTGCCATTTGAGTCTATGCCGCCTACATAGGCAACATTAACAGATGTCGAGTTGTAGCCCTGTACTCCGTTGCTCACTTTTTCCTCTCCGAGCATCTGTTTTATCGTGCCATCAGGCATGACCACATAATGGTAGCCGGGGTTCTTCCAGCCTTTGTTCTTAAACTCTTTTTTCAAATCCTCTATTGTCTGCTTCTGACTTCCTGCAGTACAATGTACAAAAATTCTTTTAATGCTTCTCATAACTTTACTTTTTATCTATTTCATCAAAACCGGCTTCCAAGGCTTCACCTATGTCTTTGTTCTTGCGCTTTGCGAAAGCAACGACAAACGCCCTGAAAAAGCCCTTAATACTCTTTTCTTCAATCCTTACCCCATGAAGCCAAAAGAAATGACCAAAGAAAGACTTTGCTTCACAGCCAACGGCAATACAAGTGGCTACAAAACCGCCCATCATGTAATCAACACCTATAGGCTTAAGGAGAGCCATGCCAATAAAAGCACCTATGCTCACCCACATCAGGTAGTCCATCAACTTATTGATTGACCTTCTGATAGCCCTAGATGTGCGCCACTTATACTGCGCCATGACCAACTTATCGCCCTTTTTCTTGGCCATGTTGAACCGCTTGCTGCTTTCGCCCCAGCCGTAGCGGAAGTCAGCTAATACACATAAAAGTATCGTCGCCAAAAACCAGCGTGCATCATATATCACGGCAACAAGCTCGTTGCCCATCATGGCGAACGTAAACATTCTGGTGCCGCTGTTCATATAAATATCTTGTTCGAACATACAATAAATTTATAGAGGAATTGCCGTGTGAACGACAATTCCCCTTATTAAATAACTTCCTCAATCGCAGCAATCTGGCCCAGAGTCCAGTCGTTGCTGGCTACGAACTTTCCGAAGGCACTGGCACCCAGCGGCTCGTAGTCCAACTCGTTCTCCTTCTTTGATTCTTCCTTCAGGCACTCAACAATCTTGTTGTTGTAGTCGGTGAAGTATTTGTTTATCTCTATACGTTCGGCCTCGGTAAGGGTTGTATTTTCACCCTCAGTCTGCCATTTCTGAGCCTTTTCGAGCATCTCCTCATGGTTCTCACCTTTCAGCTTTTCGCTGGCGTCTTTCTTAAAGTCCTCAAAGTTGGTTGCCACAGGCTTCAATACGCGGATGATTTTAATCATTCTGAACTTGTCCTCATCATCCATCTTTGTGAGTTTTGCGTCACTTATGAGGTTATAGACGCTCAGGATTTTCTCTGTTGTTATCTTTTTCATAACTTATTAATTAATGTTTTTTATTAAACTTATTTTTCTCTCTCTAGCTTTACAGTGTGTTATTCTTCCACTTTAACCTTCAGTTCGTCAACGCATGTCTTAATGCTTTGAGCTATCTTAGACATGTCGTTAATATCCACCGATGAGATATTGTATTTCACATTATCTCCGTCTGGATAGGCATTCGCAGAACCTTTGTAGTTTTTTTCGGTGTCTGTAATGTTCATTGAAACACTTTCCATTTTACCCTCCATATTCGCACGGTATTCACCGCTGATAAGGTAAGTTTCATCACTGTAGTTAAAGTTCGCTGTTGTTGTCTTACTTGTAATTTCTACCATAATTGTATGTTTTAAAAGTTAATATCATTATCCCACGCTAACGGGTGTACCGTTGTTGGTGAGGTCTATTCGTGTATATTGAGATGAAGGCGAAATCACTACGGTTACATCCAGCTTGTTACCCGTAATTGCGCCTTCAAGATTAGCGTCCGCATTGTTATATTCTACATTCTGGACTATCGGCATACCTCGCATCCATTGTATGTTGCTTTCCCGGTTGGCGTCTTCCTCTGTTGGGTATGCTGCAAATGAGATTGTATTAAACTTAGTACCGAGCACTAGGGTCTTGTTTGATGTACCAATCATTCCTGCACCTTCATTATATGCCAAGGCGTAGACGAGATTTATCTCTGTCAGTTGTCCTGTATTGCTGTCCTTTACCTTGCCCTTCTGTACGATTGTGGCACGCAGTGAATCGTATGCAGTACTTCCGCTGGTGAGCTTAACGGTAACTTTTGAGTCCGGATTTGAAATCTGGTCAATAGTCTTTCGGAAAGAGAATATGTTTCCATCGCTGTCCTTATAATACCATGTCTTACCCCAATCAAGGATGTTTTCTGCTTCCAAAACATAAGTATACGTACCGGTATAAATCTTTATGTTATGACCATAGCCTTTATACCTCCTATACACATGCATGCTAGATGTAAGCAATGCGCTATATTTTGTCATCGCCTCCAAATTTGTCTCACCTGCAGACGTAGAAAGAAACAGATACACATCTATCGTGTCTGACTCTGATATAGTCTGGCCGGCGCCTCCGTTCTCAATAGATGAGCCGTTGTTAATGACAACAGGTATAGCCCAGCTATCTCCATTATTAGCGCTCAAAGCAACGGTACTAACGTATGCTGATGTTATTCCGCGGGTAATATTCTTGATGATTATGCCTATATATACTGCACTTAGATGCAGTATGTCGCAAATGTCCGACAAGTCAAGTTCGCCTTGCTCTCGGTCCGGCATGTCAACCCCAAAATAGGTGAAGTTGTCAGCTGTCAGTTCTATAGGAAGGTTTACCGTGAACGGCGGCCTTGCGTCATGTCTGTAACCTACGAAATCTGTCAGTCTGAAAGGAAAGTCAGAATGTGCTGCAGAAGCACCTTTGCCTGTCGGACCGTTGTATCTCCACACAGCCTCGCTATTCTGGTTGCCGTTACTTCCCATATCTGCAAGTTCACTTATGACAGGGACCGTGTATGCCGGCTGGTCTCCGTCGCCATACCACCAAGGCTTATGCGTGCTTGATTGTGGGTTTCCGCTCCAGTCTGAAGAACCTTCTAAAGTGTCTTCCGGGAACATAGCACGCAACGGCACTGGCTTGAACTTTGCCCACATGTTGATGTTGGCGTGCGTACAAAGCGTACCAACGTCATTTGATGCCGAACCAAGGACAGATCCGACATCCCTTGTGTTAAGCGGGGCAGATACGATGTTTCCTTCAATTATTCCCATTTTATTCCGTAATTCATTTCCAACTCCATGTTTTCTCAATCTCCGCCAGCCTTTTCTCCAGTGCGGCAATCACCTTTCTCTGCCTCTGCAGCTCCAGCATAATCAAAGCGGTATAATCTACAGCTTTGTATCCATTGGCATCCTCTACAACAAGATTCTCAAGTCCAACTTTTTCTAAGTCTTGAGCTATGACGCCATAAGATTTTGTTTTAGTCTTATCATTTTTTAGATTAAACTCAAAGAATTCAATATCCTTTATTTTATCTAAATCTTCAGAAATAGAGCTTATATTCTCTTTTAATCTTTCATCTGAAGTTTGAGTAACTTTTGGCGTTGTAATAGAGCCGTCAGAATAATTTATGGTGGTCCTATTATTACCTAACATAATGTTACCGTTGGAAGCACATTGTAAAAATGTGTAGTTTCCTCCTGTTGCATTTACTACATTACCGGCAGATTCTCTTCTAATGCTCCAATTACCATTTTCTGTGTAAATCTGAAAAGAGCATGATGCACCAGGCCCAGAAGTGTTTATATATGCTTGAGATAACCAATTCTCATATTTGGCATAATAATTAACTGGTATTACTAATCCATTGGCTGTTATTTTCCCGTTAACCGTTACGTTTCCGTTAACGGTTCCACCACTCAATGGTAAATATGATTTATTCCCATGCGAAGTATATAAACTACTTAATTGTCCCGCTTGAGTTTTTGTCATATAGCCATTTCTTGCAGAAGTGGCATCAAGCATATTAACTTGAATAGTCTGAACATCTTTACGAGAGCTATCCACTGGGTCTGCGTATGCTTTATATGTAGCTACTAAAGGAGAGCCGAATAAAAAGCCAACTTTATTATCTGTAGGGGCAATATCATGACTTAAAGAATTATTTGGTGAACTAACAGATGTAGATTTATTAAAATATATCTGCTTAATCCATGATGAAGAATCTATAGAATAATCTACTTCAACTAAATTTGAACCTTGCCATTCATATGCCTTTTTTAATTCTTCATCATAATATATGACTCCTGTTTTAGGGGTGATTCCGTTTGTGCCATCCTGGCTGCCAAAAGATGAAGATGCTTTATATGCTTCTTCTGATGTCTGAGACCAAGCAGCTTGACAACTTGTATATACAGAGGTTGTAGCATTTGTAGCTACAAATCTTTTCTTATTTTTATCAAAAACCACTTGTTTTGGGTCAATAAGAGATGTCCCAACAGAAGCCATAGTTGTACTTGCTACCTGTTTGGTATAATATATAATTTCCTATATAATTCTTGGCTCTCTTCTACATAGCCATTCTTGTCAAGACCTGCAAAACCATTATTAGTTCCTTTTAAACTTTTCAGTTTATCCAGAAAGTGTGAAAGTCCTGTTAAATCTAAAAATTTCATAGGCAAGTTTTTAATGAAAGTGGAGCATTCTATTTTGATACCCTGCTTAAGGGTTGTTATGAGAATAGACTGTCTATTTCTGACTCAGAGATAGATCCGTAAGTCGTGTTGTTGTCTGTCCATGGGACATTAACGAACATAGCACCGTCACTACTCATTTGCACGTGATAATATTTGCCTGATGTAGTCGTTGCTGTATTTATTGTAGGCTTTGTAATAACGGATGCAGGCTTAACAAGACCGGCCTTAGATGCCGTTGCGATACCATATGTAGTGTCCTGTGCAGGTATTCCAAGTGCGGTTATATCATTTTTTGTAACTGCAGTTCCTTTTGTTACGTGTCCTTCTGAATTGGTTGTTATCTTATATAGCTTTTCAGTACTTAAAGCCACACCCTTTGCCTGCGCATGGTTATAAGCTATCTTACCATAGTCACCCCTAAAAGCTGTACTTGATGTTTCTCCGAGTGCTAAGTCAGAACCTGAAGCTACCAGTTTTGCGGATGAACCGGCATATCTGTAGTTCTTGGCATTTCCCAGATTGACATATATCACTCCGTCTTTAGGAGTAACCCCTTGACCCACTACGGTCGTCCCGTAAGCTTCAGACCCTCTGATTTTGTCACTTTCACCCCAAGCCGCATAATACTCATTGCTCAGCGCGTCTTTCTGTCCTAAAAACTTATCTTTATCCCTACAATAAACAACTCCTACAACCGATTTCGCCGAACCTGTGATTACTTTTAGCGAGCTGCTGTCCGTTACCTCATTGTCAAACTCTAAGGCATCATCCATAAACATAGGCAGCTGAGATGAAGGAACTTTCCCATTTTCGTTAAGCGTAGCAACACCGTTTGCCACTCCCATTTCGCTGCGCTTGACCTGAGCGTCATTTGTCACATTGCCAAGTATAGTAGGATTGCTACTTATCTTTTGGCCATTAATTGTATAATTACCAACTGTTGTCTTTGCTGCACTTACAGCACCGTCTACATAAGTTTTTACTTTACTCCAAAAGTGGCTTAAGCCTGTTAAATCTAAAAATTTTGCCATAATAACTTTTTTAATTAAAAATATTACTAATATCTGTTTCTGATGCTGCATTGTATGCAGTACCGTCTATAGCCCATACACCGATAGCGTTTTGAACATCATCGATGTCATTGTCTCTGATTCCTTTTATACGCGCTATGCCGTTTTCACCGGCTTTTGATCCTATTACAAGGCACCATTTACTCCATGTTCCTTTTTCCGTTACGGCATTTGGAGCGTTAAAGTTGTAATACCTGTAATAAACATATATCCTGTCGTCCTGATGAGTGTTGCTGTCAACATCCATCAGCATATTCGTTATAAACAATTGATTTGTGCCATGGCTCATAATGTCGTTGCTCACTAATAAAGTGCCGACACTATGGCCGCTAGAATAGACATCAAACACGCCTGATTTTCCTGTGCCGTTTATCCGGCAGTTGTCCATATCGGAAAACTCTATTCTCATCCTGTCCAGCAGGTCTTTACCAAGATAAGCTGACAGGGCAGTATTCTTTGCCGTTGAATCATCATATTTATTCCAATCCTGTAGAAGGTCGAAAGAAGAGCTGCCGGAGCTGCCGCTGGAATTCATGCCGAGTGCTGATACGAAAGACTCTGAGTAGAATCCTTTGTCGTTAGCGACAAACACATTGCCTTCAGTGTCTTTCTTAAACCAGTTTGCCATCTCTGCGGCAAACTTGTTCCCGAAATCATTTATGTTCAGTTTCTTGTCCAATTCTCCTTGCAGGCCGCTGATCTTGGATATGTCGAGCATAGGGATATCTCCTGCACTCAATGTGGCATGGCCGGTTACGCGACCGTACTTGTCTACTACTACCTTTGTGTATGTACCTTCAGTCCCTACTGTTGCAAGAGTCAGTGTGATATCCGCCGACAGGCTGCCGCCACCGGCAAGTCCGGTTCCGGCATTAATCCTCAAATTTTTGTCAGCCTTTACCTCAAGTAATTCAGCAAGTGTGGACGTCTGTGTCTGTCCTGCAAGAAATGCTTCCAGTTCCTTCCACCTGTTTATAATGTTGTCAGTGTCCGTACCCTCAAGAAAATCATTTACCTTCGTCGTAACGGCATCTGCCTTTTTAGAAACTTCAGCAAGGGCTGTTGTAGTGGCGTAACCGCTAAGATCTATATTCCCCTTAGTGAATGTAAGGGTGCCTCCGTCGCTACTTTCTTCTACATTAACAACGACATTTCCTGAGCCGGATATGGTTATCTTGTGTCCTTTTTGGCCTTCTTCAAGCGAGATAACACGGTCTAACAGGTCTTTGCCTAAAAAAGCTGACAGAGCCATGCTTTTAGCTGTTGAGTCAACATATTTATCCCAGTCCTGTAGAAGGTCGAATGAGCCTGTGCCTGAAGAATCTTCTGATGTATTGGTCCCTAAAGCAGAAATGTACCCGGAACTCCATACATTATATTTTGATTTTATTGTTTTTCTCTTGTCACCATTATTGTCTGTACTCCAATGGCTTTCATCATTGTCAAATTCCCATATATTTTTTATTGCGGCAAAACCTTCAATCATTTCACGCTGTGCGTTAGCGTAAGCGTTGGAAAGAGATGTGGAGAGTTCGTTGAATGCCTTTATGATATCAATATTCTGATTTACATTTGCAACTTCTTCTTTAAGTTCCTGGGTATTACCCTTAATATGCTCATTGCCAATTCTTATGGTCTGTTCATATTGGAAGTCCAGATGTTTCTCGACCATTAGGATACGGCTATTCAAAATATTGTCTCCATTGTAAAAATTTACTTCTTGACCAAGATGAGTGTCATAACTATGTTCATAGAAGCTTTCAGGATAACTTTCCACTTCATATGAATTATTGTCCTTACTTGCATCTGAAATTGCTTTATCCAGTTCTTTTTCAAGTTCATTCTGAGCAGAAGAAACATATTCGGAGGGCATTATTATGTTGAAAAGAATTATCTGGTCTCCGTTTTGTGGTATTATATACGATAAGCCTGGTATTATATTTCCGGTGCTTTCATCTATAATTATTTCATAATCTCCTGTTTTAATTTCGAAAGTAGTTACATCAGCTTCGTCATTTTTCTTTTCTGGCTTATCGTAGTATTTAAGTTCGAAATCTCGTCCTGCGAGTTGCCCGCTTTCAAATGAAACCGATAAATTTTTACCATCAATTATGCTCTCTTTGTCAAAAATGAAGTTTTCAATTTGAAAATACCATATAGCGTACTGTTCATAAACAGGTTCGTCGTCAGTTCCTCCAATCTTTATTTTATTGCCATTATTGTCAAGACGATATTTTAGTCTGGCTCTTACATCAGATATCGTTAATTTGGATGAAGGAAAAATCTTATCGAAAAACAATGTCTTTATGAATATTTCTCCAGGCATAAGGTCTGAAGTAAATACTCCATCTTCAAAATGTCCTTTTATATCCTTGAAGCCTCCGGGATATTTTGTAGGGTCAAGACCAAGGCGTTTGTTGGCAATATGGTTTGTTGCTTGACCGCTGTCATATTCTTGTGTGATGTTTCGTGTGGATCCAAAGGCATAAAAGCGTGTATAGTAACCGTCTTTGCTTTCGCTTACAGACGGCACGCTGACGTTTTCACCTACAATTAACTTTATAGGTGTTCCATATTTGCATTCAGAGAGATAAAGGGTATTTGTTTTTTTGTCAGTCCACCATTCTGTCTCGCATTCTTCGGCGATATTATTAAGATTAGAGAAAATGGAGGTTGACTGTGACGATATTGTAATTGTAGCCGGAAGACTTTCTGACAGTTGTATGGTCCAGTCTTCTCCTGTTTCATTCTTGATGACCTGTTTTACCATGTACATTGCATCTGCAGGAGAGCCTGTAAAGTCCCAGTCCATTTCTCGGCTTTTAATCGTCAATCCGTCACTTTCATATGTATATAAAGGTACGGGAATTTTGTCCCAGATCATTATTCTGGAATGGAATTGTGGCGTGTATTTATATTCAGCTTCATTCTCACGCAAAGGTAGATATGGCTCAATAAGTGAGTATTTCTCATCTTGATATATAATATATGCTCCTGCAGGCAATACTATAGTCTTGTCATCATTCCATGACAATTGTATATAGTCTGAGGTCATCAGTTCTTCATGGCTTACAGCATCTTTTGTTATAAGCACAGAACAGATAACATCTCCAGATATTCCGTATATATCAATTTTTGCATCCATATCGGTTCAAAGTTCGTTAAAGAAAAATGGAAGCTCTAATTTTTAGAACTTCCATTTGAAACAAGAAGGGAAATGTTTGTTATTCGCTTCTGTCTGTCGGGTTTGGCTCACAGAATTTGCTCGAAACCTTACCAAAACAACGAGCTGAGTTCATTCCGTAAGATAAACTTTTCCCTAAGTAAACCAGCTTGTAAACTTCATTTCCAAGAGAAGGAACATTGATTTTTACGGTTCCCTTTTCCAGTTCAGCCTGAAAGGCTTTCTTCTTTGCCCGATAATCACTTTCAGAAGAGCCTTCAATGGTGAACTGCAGGGCTATTTCTCGTGATGCAACACGTGCATTGTCTGTTATCATCCTTTTGCCGTGTTCAATACGGCTTTCATTTTCAATGTATTCTTTCATCTCATTGAAGCCATCAATAGCATCGAGGAAGCCGTCTCCCATTCGTACCCCCCAGGTAATAAATGCATCTTTTCCGTTAATTATTAAATCTCCTGTCATAATCTTGATGTATTTCGTTTCACTTCAGCGATGTCTGCTTTAATATCTTTTAGATATTTAGCCGAATATCCTGTATTTTCACGTATTTCTTGTAATTCCAAATATGAGTTGGCCAATATGGTTCTTGTTTCATCGGCTATATTATAAATTCCAACAGCTTGTGCTGTTAATGCACTTATATTACCTCTCAATTCTGTAATAGCAACTGTCTGTTGTTGTTCTGATGTCTCAATACGCAAATTCGATTCATATAAAGCAGTGAACCTGCCATTTAATTCATCGGCAGCATTTTGAGACATTGTTTCAAATCCTTTTGAAGATGCAGACTGTTGTTCTTCGCTTCCTCCCTTGTATCCGGTTATATCTGCTATGCTGTCACGCATTGATAGTGCCTCATCTACCATATCTTCCCATCTATCCTTCAATTCGTTCATTTGGTCATCTGTAAGGTTTCCATTTTGCCCACTCATCATTTGCGCCCAGTCGTCATACCATTTTTTCAAGTCTTCATCAAATACGTCTCCAAGCTGGTAGTTCAGCAAAGACTTCATCATGTATTCTCCAAAGTCGTCAGCAAAGTCTTGTGCATCTGCATCCATATCAAGCAGTGTGTTCATAAAACTGTCTCTCAGGCTGTCAAATGACACTTGCGTGAGATTTTCATTTATTTGTTCGGTCAGATTTTCTAGCTGGCCGGCAAGATCTGCATAGTTTTCCCAATATTCAGACTTGTCATATTTGCCGATGTCGGTTATTTCATTCCATATTTCACGATTGTAGTCTCGTATATATGCCATCTGTTCTGGCGTCAGTTTGAACATGTCCTCATATGAATTAACAGAACTGATACTGTAGTTTGCGTTAGGGTTTGTTTTTAACCATTCGATAAGGCTTTTATTTATGCTGTCATATATTCGAGAACTTGTGGCCGCATTACCATCTATCGCCTCACCCCAATAGTATGCGTTTGAATGGTGTGCTCCTGTGTAAGACATTTGCGCTTTCAGTATTTCAAGAGTCTGACGATTCAGTTGTTCTTGTGCATCTTTTGCTTGTTCGTAGTTTTTTATGGCTTCACCTCCTGCGCTTTCGTCCATTTTGTCTTTTAGACGGTCTATGCTATCACGAAGTCTGTCATTGCTGTCAGTCAATTTCTCTGTAAGTTCTGTAACATATTCAACGTTTCCTTTACCTATTCCCAGGCCTAAGATATTGTTGAATCCGCTTAGTATTCCCTTGACGGCACCTATACCATTAGATAATGCTCCGACAAAATTGCCGCTCATAGCATCTTTTATGAAGTTTGATGCAGACTGAGATGCATTAGCCAAATCGCTTATACCTTTGCCAAAATCACTACTCATATCAACACCCAATTGACTGAATAGGTCGGGGAGTGATTGAATGTTTGAATTAATTAGTGACATTATGTCACTTATAGCCTGTAGTTTATTGCCGAAACTGGTAAGGAAATTGTTGAGTTTTGTTCTTGCTCCGTATTCATCATTTTGTGCCTTTACCAATTTCTGGGTTGTGGTTGTCAGTTTACGTTCACTGCCAGCTATATCATCAAATGATTTCTTTACATTTTTATAAATATCGCTGTCTTCACCAAATAAACCGCCAATTTGTGATAGTATGTTGTCAAAGTTGGAAGTAATTATATCTTTTGCCCCGACACTTATTCCTGATGCCTGCAAATATCCTGCTACGCTTTCTCTTTGTTGGCTTAGGCTATTCTGCATTTCCATCATTTCGTGCATCAACGAATTAACGGTACGCTCAGCCTCTGCCACTTCCATCTCTATTTCTTTGCGTCTCTGTGTCATGGGCAGTATTAGCCCAAGTGTGTTCTTAACCTCATCGTTTTTTTCAACGATTGCAGTATTTATCTTATCTATCTGTTCTACGGCAGTTTTGTATTCTTCAAGTCCGAGATTTCCGTCTGAAAGCATGTTCCTTAGCTGCTGACGTATTCTTTCGAGTTGGCTGATTGTCATATCTCCGAGGTTACCGAATACATCTTCCCAGTTCATGTTTCCTTTTATCTGTTCAAAATCAAGCTTAGACAGTGCATCATCCATTGATGCTTGTAACGAAAGGCGTTCACCTTCGCTTTGAGCCTTGTTGATCTTGTCTGAATATTCCTGAGATATTGCTAGGCGTTTCTGTTGATATGTGCCATAGTTCTTGAGGTATTCGTTTAGTGCTTCTTTTTGAGCATTAACCTCATTTTGGATTTGATTTTTTTCAGTATATTCTTTTAACAAGTCATATGATGAACTGTCTACCGTGATATTGGAAGAGTCGAAACTGCGTTTTTTATACTTTGGATTTTGTTTAGCTCTAAGATCTTCTTTTGCATCGAAGATTTCTTTCTGTCTTTGAATTTCTTTTTGGATATATTCTTCTTTAGCCCGGTCTATTGCTTCCAGTTCCTTTTTATTATCATATTCTCTTTGTGCAATAGTCTTATCACTGCCGTCAGCCATAGCGTTTATCCGGGCTTGCTCAACCTGATTTTCCAATTCTTCCGCTTCTTTCGCGCGTTCTATAGCTTGTTTACGCTCTATTTCCGAGATTTTATTCTCTTGTTGGATTTTTGAATTGTACGATGTTATTGATGTGTTGTTCCTCTTATTATCGTATTCAGCTGAATATGGCTTTAGCTTGTTCTCGACAGATGTAATCTTTCTGCGAAGTTCCATTCCTTTTTTACCCGCGGCTTCTTTTGAAGAAAGAGCATCAAGTTGTCCCTGTAATTCTTTTTTCTGCTTTTCCCAATAAGATTTATTATCTACTTCTTCCTTATTCGATACTTTTGTATCTGAACTTGCGTCAGAGAATATAGCTTCAGCTGCTTTATAGGAATCTCTCAGATTCTTTGTCGCATTTTTCATGCCTTGCATCCAAGCCTTGCTATTGCCGTAATTAGCATCACCACGGAACACGTTCGCAATAGTTTCAGTAAGTCCTTTTGAAATTGTACCCGTCTTTTCAAGTTCTTTTTTTATGCTGTCAATAAACGACTTTGCTTTCTTTTCACCAACGGCATTAGTGAGTTCTTTATATAATTTGCCTGCACTTTTCCCGTATAATTCTCCGTATTCTTCCTGTGCTCCCTTTATTGCACTTTCCATTCCACGTGCTTTTGCTGCTTTTTGAACAGCTATAGTAACGGCATTATAAGCACCTTCAACATTCTTTAAAGTACGTATTTCTTCACTAAGTCCATTAAGATATGTCCCATATTGATCAATAATGGCAGCTTTTGCAGAGTTGTATTCATCTGTTCCTTTTTTGGCATTTTTAAGTTTACCAAACAACCTGTCCACTTCAGCTATTTCCGAAGCGACTTCTTTTTCGTAATTAGCCGAAGCCTCATTCAGTCTTTTTTGACTTTCTGTAGCATCATTTGTCCCTTTCGTAAACATATAAACGGCTGTTCCTATTCCAACTATTGCTGATAAAAGGGTTACAAATACATTTGATTTGGCAGCCATATTAAATGCTTGTTGCGCTGCGGTTGCCAGTCCCATTTCTTTTCTGTACATGGCTATCAGACGGATGCTGTCAACGAATCCAACAGCTTTCTGTGCTATGGCAGTAGTAATTAAGGCTGCTTTGTATGTTCCATAAGCAGCTATTAAACCACCAATCACAGACAATACATCATCAAGGCTTTCAACCAAATTTTCAGCAGTTCCAATTCCAAACTCGAAAACTTCCTTATATTTGTTTCCGAATTCTACCAATTTAGTAAATAAAGTATCTTCTATGTTAGCAATCCTTTGCGGCCAGGTACCTGCGGAATTTTCAAGCATATTATTGAATTTTCCTCCCTCACTGGTCATGCTTTGAAAAGCCTTTTCTACGTCTTTAAACCCGATTTTACCCTCTTCGACAAGCGATTTTATTTGGTCTTGTGTCACTCCAAGATTTTTAGCTATTTCTTCAACAACATTCACACCTCTACCTTGGAACTGTTGTATGTCTCGCCAATAGGCACGGCCTTGTACTCTTAACGTACCATACAGATAAATTAACTGTCCTAAAGGGATTTGCAAACCTGAAGCCACATCTCCAAGCATGGAAAGTTCACTCACGACATTTTCAGCAGACGAACCGTATGCCAAAAGCTGCTTCGCTCCATTTGCAACTTCATCCAAATTGAATGGAGTTTTCTTAGCAAATTCACTGATTTCAGCCAGTAAAGCATCAGCTTTTGACTTGCTTTGAAGAATTGTAGAAAGAGCAACATCTAGTTGTTGCATTTTTCCTGTAGCATCAATCACATCCGATACAAACTTCTTTATAGCAACCAATCCACCAAATTCAGCAGCAGTACGCTTCAAGGAATCTGTAAGCGATTTTACGACCTCATCCGCATTGCTTCCACCTTGAGCAAACTCTTTGTACTCCCTCGTAAGTTTTCGTACTTCAAGCCTGTTCTTTGCTTGCTGGTCCTGAAGCTCTCCCATTGCATATCTTTGCTCGTTTAAAGCTGCTTTAGCCCTGTTCAATTCGGTCAGTTTTGCACTTGAATTAGGAGAAAACTTGCCCATCTTTGAATATTCATCAGACAAACGCCTTACATCATCCTGTGTATCACGGATAATTTTTCTCTGCTTGATGATCTCCTCTGTAAGTTCATCAGAAGCCTTTGATGCGGAATTAAGTTTCTTTTTCAGGTCATTCTCCATAACTGCTCCGACTCTTCCAGCTTCTGTCACCAAACTCATCATCTGCTGACGGGTGGATGCCAGCTGCGTTTCCAAAGCCTTGGCGGCTGCAGGGGATTTGTTCACATCCATTCTCTTGAGCTGAGCTTCCAGCTTACTAATCTCATTACGAAGTTTTATAACTTCATCATATTGTGCGCTTACGCGGAATACAAGTGTAGCCATATATTAAAAACTGAATATTAATTGTTTAAAGTTACACCTCAATTCATTAATATTCAGTTTTTACGATGATTAATACCAAACAATAAACCTATTGTTGCGTATTTGTGTTTTTTCGATGTCTTATTCTACCATTAGCGTACTCTTTTCGCTTATAAATGTGAGTGTTATCACCTGTTTCTAATATTGTTTTTATTGCTTTTTCAACCCATTCTTTACCAAATTCTTTATATCTGTTTCGCAAAGCATATTGAGAGAGATTTAGCCGTTGTGCCCAATCATGTATAGTTAAAGATTTATCGCCAACAGTTATGAAGTCGGATTTATATTTCTGCCTTACATTTTCACTCAAAGTTACCCATCTGCAATTATAGGGTTCGTAATTACCATTTGAGTTTATTCTGTCTATTGTAAGATTATCTTTATAACCATTTTCTATTGCCCAATCGCAAAACTTCTGAAAATCGTTTAGCCATTCATCACAAACACT
>ERZ791608.656-NODE-656-length-15432-cov-7.453079_pt1 | contig 15432 bp, 19 predicted proteins | sample MGYA00510276_ERZ791608 | MGnify/ENA primary metagenome ERZ791608 (study PRJEB30046, sample SAMN00791908) | human gut metagenome | study: EMG produced TPA metagenomics assembly of the A metagenome-wide association study of gut microbiota in type 2...
AGGCACAGAGTGATGAGTTGTGCGCGAAGTATGTGGATGAGATGGTGCAGGTGATCCGGGAGGAAGGGCTTGCGGTGGAGTAGAATGAATAGAATAGTGAGATGGTAAGGGGAGCCGGTGCTGGTGCACCGGCTTGTTTGTTAGTTTACATGCCCTTAAGGTTGAAAGTCCATAAGCGTCCAATAATCCAATGCTAGATTGAAACGAGAATTGTCATTTTGGTAAAAAATGCTTGATAAACGATGAAAAAGAGAGTATTTTGAAAATAAAGTATAGAAAATGATGAATATTCCAGATGGTTGAAAGATAATTGTAGAACGAATTACAAGCCTAACAATGGTAAAGTTCCTAATATAAATACCAAAATTTGATAGTGAAGGGCTGATTCTTAATGAATGATACAAAGAAATTTACTTTTTCTGAAGATGTTAATGGATTACCGACATTACAAGAGTTACAGAGTTGGTCGTTTCAAACATCTTTACAACGAAGTACCAATAAACTGACAGTGACAGATGAGATTATACAAATTGTAAAAGCTGATGCTTTAGCATATTATGATAAATTAGCTGATGACACAACGATTAATAATTATGTTTCAAGGATAAAGTCATCTGATTCTATAGAATTGAAATCACAACGGCATCCAGATCTGCGATTTCAATCTGTCTTTAATGATATTCTTGGAATTCGAATTCATCGTAGTGAGTAGCCTGTTTTTATACCAGATTATTATTGTATTGTGGATTTACGAAAAGGCAAAGCTGATGATGACGGCTATAGAGGAATTCATCTTTATTATAAGCAAGATAATTTTCATTATGTGATAGAAGTGCAATTATGGGCAGATCCGGATTATGCTTTTAATATCTGGACACATTCAGATACTTATAAGTATGAGGACCCTAAGGTTACACTGGAGTTACGTAAGCTATATGATTGTGGGATTATAAAAAATTATAATGATTTTAGAAGGGAGTTGAACACATATGAGTAAATATAAAGATTTATACAAGACGGATTCCAGATTTCAACCAGAATTAGCAGGATTTCAAGATAGTCATACTAATTTTTGCGTAATAAAAGATTTTCGTAAACGTGGCTCTGCTGTTTGGGGCTGGAATAAGAATACAAATCCAGAAGAAAAAACAACTGCAATGAGAGGTTTACTTTTGGCCAAGTCCCCAATTCAAGTTGTGATGCTCAGCGGGGCTGATTGTCTGTTTGCGTATAGTGAGTATGCACCATATACGATTTTAAAGGATGGCATGGAAGGGGTTCAGATGTGTATTAGTGGTGATGTCCCGGGAGAGTTTGTAAAAAGATATGCTGAAAGTCACTAATAAAAATAAAAGGAATAAAAGGGGTCTGCCCCATTAAAAAATATAATTTTTTTAATGGGGTATTGAATGGAAATATCATTTATGATAATAACTATAGAAATATAGCGAGATGAAAAACATTGTGTTTCATGGAAGACCAGAAGTGGGTATACTTGAAATAGTAGCCTGCTATTGGATATATAAGGACTGGAGAATGCAAAAGTATGAGTAGTAATTATTGAGTAGTTCTACTACGTTTTTACTACGATTGACGTCTGTGTATTGCGTAGATTTGCTACAATTTGCATTTTTACATACATTTTCAGTAGATAGAGTTAAAGGTCGAGAGACCTTGCAAAACTTAGCAAAACTACGCGGTATTTATTAGATTATGAAGGGGAAATTTTATGATAAAAGTACTTTTCATCTGCCACGGCAGTCTATAATAAAAGTGGAAAATATCTAGTAAAATTGGGCTTTTGAACATTTTGTGACTAAGTTTTTACCTCTGGTTTACTTAGTTTAAATTTGTGATTAAGTAGTGTATAATTTATTATAAAAATATTTTATGAGGAGGGAAAATGATATGCCAGTAGATTTTATGTCAGACAAGATATATAAAGTAGATTATACAGCATGGAAAAGGGAATTATCACAGATGCCAATATTTGATTCCGGAGAAGTTCAAAAAATATATCTTGATAAATGGATGGAAATTTTAAAGGCACAAGATGGTTTTGCGTGTAGAGATTATAATAATCCTAAGATGAAAATGCTTATGTTGAAAGAAAAAATGGAAGCTCCGGAGAATTTTCAGATACCAGTAAATTATGAGACAAATACGATGTTTATTCATTTTAGGGTATCACGCATAATTCAAATGATAGAGCAGTCGGGAGCTTCTTTGGATAATGCAATTAATATTGATATTAAAGAGTTTACTGATAAGAACATGCGAATTAATTGGACACCAACAACTGATATCGTAAAGATAAAAACACAACCAATTATTATTGCACCACTGACGGTAGATAAATTTTATCAATGGCTTGTTATAGATGGAAATCACAGGATTACCCATGCGATTGCCGAAAGGGAAAAAAGTGTTAAAGCGTTTTCATTAGACCCTAACGCTTTGGTTGAGGGAAATTTGTTTAGTACTGGATTTGATAAGTTTTTATATATTTTTCAAAATGAGATGATAGCATTGGCGTCATATATACATAGGGATGGCTATTCAGATGAAGAAGCAATTAAGTTAGCGTATTTTTGTTCTGGAAAGGTACAGTGTTATGTTTAATACTGTCTGTAAGGTTAGTATTTATATTAAGGTTAGTATTCATATTATACAAAAGCAATGATATAATAAAAATGTTGGAGGTGTATTATGGGTTTTGAAGATGTAAAAACAGACGGATTGTTAGTTGAGAAATTGAAAGATGAAACTAAAAGGTATAATAAAATATATTTTGGCGAAGGTATTTCTTTATATAATCAGCATACCACAAAAGGGCAATTGCAGAAATTTACAGAAGCCAAAATGAAATACATGGAACAACAATTTGCTCCAGTAAAGAAATATTTTTCAGTTTTGGGGTGGGATTATACAGAAAAATACGAAGTGCATACATTTAGAGCCAATGAAAGTGTAAGTGTTTCGTACAAGTATGGTGATGATTGTTACATAGAATTTAAAAATGGTGATATTAGAAAAACTTATGGAATAGAAATACAATCTGATTTTAGAGAGAATCCATATTACGGACTTGATACAAGTTCTAGAACGATGGGAAGTAACCAATATGTAGCAAAAGGTGGTGAGGCTACACGACCGCAGATGATTAAAGAACGGCTGGAAGAAATAAAGGCGGTTGTTGAGTATAATGAATCATTAAAGGGGGAGTATAATTTTAGAGTTACAGTAGATAAAAATGCAAGTGATTCACACAGATATACATGTGAGAGTGAATGGGTTAAATATACTTCTGTAATGGATGTTATCAACGAAATATCCAATGAATATTTTTAAATGAGATAAGAAAGGCTTTCTAGAATAATGAATATTTTAGGAAGTCTTTTATATTTGGTAAGATACATTACCACGTCTCAATAATTATATATTGATGGTTTCCCGTGATTTTTAACCGGAATTGAAATTGCTGTTATAAAAAAATTATTTATAACGTAAGCGCCTAGTTTCAGGGTGGATTTAAAATCATCACAAAATTTGCCATAATTATAGATGATAGATGCCAGCATTTTACTACAGTATCGGCGCTAGATACTATAAATGCGAGCGTTTTACTATAACTATGGAGGTTTCCTGTATGAAAACGCAAAGACGCACAGCAGACGAACAATATCAACTTATCATGGAATGCCGCAGCAGCGGTCTTATTGACTACCAATGGTGTACAGAACATAACATCAATCCCGGCACCTTTTACAACTGGGTTAAAAGACTGAGAAAAAAAGCTTGTTATGATATCCCCTCTGCCACAGGACGCGGCGATTATAAGCCAGCCCTTAAACCGGATGTTGTAAAACTTGAGGTGATACCTGATCATCAAAACCCGGGCATTCCAACTGTCGAAAGCACAATGCTTCCGCTGGAAGAACCCTGCCCCGCCATCGAGGTCATGCTTGGGACTGTTTCAATAAAAATTTCAAATGATGTTGACCCGAAGCTGCTGTCACAGATCCTTAAAGCTGTGACAGGGACATGTTAGGAGACATCACTGTCGCAGACGGGATTTATGTGATCTGTGGTTATACAGATATGCGCAAGTCCATTGATGGATTATGCGCTGTCGTAAAAGACCAGCTGAATATGAACCCTTCCAGGCCAAATGCAATCTATCTCTTCTGTGGCAGACGTAGTGATCGAATAAAAGTGCTTCTTCATGAACGTGAAGGATTTGTACTTTTATATAAGCGGCTTGATGCCAACGTAGGAAAATACCGTTGGCCGCGCAACCGTAATGAGGTAAAACCCATTACATGGAGGCAGTTTGACTGGCTTATGTCAGGTCTTGAAATCGAGCAGCCAAAGGCGATAAAAAGTACCGGAAATGCTTGATTTTTCAGGATTTTTCGCTTGTTTTATGGTATAATTGGACCATAGAAAAGGAGCGAAAAAACAATGCCTTCAGGAGTAAGGGATATCCAGCTCTTAGAGCTTAAGGATACGATTTCACAACTGAATAATACAATCAGCACTCAGAACGAGCTTATCCGTTCCCTGCAGAAAATGCTGCAGGAACGTGATGCCAAAGACAGCGAAAAGGATCAACTGATCGCTAACCTCCAGGCACAGTTGGACTACCTGAAGACCAGACTTTTTGGCTCCACCAGTGAGATCCGGCATGAACAGCTCCCGGGACAGTTGGATCTGTTCCACCTGCAGACGGAGGATGAACCGGAACCGGTGCCCCTTGAGGTGGAATACATTGAGGTAAAAGCACACAAGAAGGCCCGTAAATCGAAAGCTGCTTATGATGAGGTCTTTGCTGATCTTCCGACAGAGAATGTTTATGTAGATACTCTTACGGAAGAACAGAAAACGTGTGATGTTTGTGGAACAATGATGGTTCCTATCGGACACGAACCCATCCGGACAGAACTGCGTTATACAGAGCCAAAGCTGGAGCGTATTGATTATTATGCGACTACCTATGAGTGTCCACAGTGCAAGGAAACGGAAGATCAGGGATTCCTATACTGTAATAAGCTGTTTGAGTATGAACGATCTTATCGAGAAAAAGGATTATCGCCCAAACAGATTTATAATCGCCGCCGGAAGGATCAAAAACCTGTCATAGAGGCTTTTTTGTCATGGCTTGACCAGCTGCATCTGGAATCCGGAGACAGGCTGATCAAGGCAATCAACTATTCCAATGGTTGCCGTCCGTTTATGATGAACTATCTGAAAGATGGTGCATGCAGCCTGGGTAATAATCTCAGTGAGAACAGCATTCGACCATTGGTAGTTGGCCGTAAGAACTGGCTTTTCTGTGATACACCAGCCGGGGCAGATGCCAGTATGAAAATCTATTCTATGATAGAAACGGCAAAAGCCAATGAACTTGATCCACTTAAATATCTGAGCTTCCTTCTAGAGCATCGTCCTGGTGCTGAAATGTCAGACGGGGAATTGGAACAATTTGCCCCGTGGAGTAAATTGGCTCAGGAAACTTGTAAATAAAATGTAGTGAAATACTCGCATGTCTGGCATCCTAGCGCGGGGTGTCAGATTTCATTTATAGGGTACGCCCTAAAACTATGCGCTTACCAAAATACTTCTTGACTATTTACCAAATTGCTCGTATATGGTGGAAATTTTCCACGAAATATGTGAATCGAGTAAGCTAACCACCTACTCTTAATTACAAATATAATCCAAAGAAAAATATTCTCTTTCCTTCATATATGCAAAGTATTTCTTTTTCTAATAAAATGTAACAGGGATTTTGTCAGTTTCAAATAGACACCTCTACAGATTTATGCTAGAATATTTTTTGTATAACTTCATAGAAAGAAGCGGATGCGTTCTTTTGATGCCCTCTAGTTTTACGAAAGAGGGTGATGCCCATGAACACAATGGAGGTTTTAACTTTGTTGCTGGTAATTTTTGCGGCACTATCTTACATAGATAATCATAACAAAAAGAAATAGCATCCCGCCCTGAGAAAGTTGGATGCTATTTCTTAAATACATTTAAATTACTGAGGGCAATCGGATAACGCATCCGATAACCTTTCTGAGATGATTATACAATAAGAGGCTTGAGAAATCAAGTCTCTTATTTTTTACTTTAACAGTAAGTTCCCTGTTTATCACTTTTATACAGTTGTTAAAAGCCCCTGCTCCTTCATGCTGTAATAGGCATATCCGTAACTGTCACCATTTTCTTTTCTTCCAATAATGATGTGGTCAAGAAGTTCTATTCCTATAAGCCTTCCAGCTTCAAATAATCGCTTTGTAGTGCTTATGTCTTCTTTTGAAACAGATACTTCTCCTGATGGGTGGTTATGAACTACAATAAATGTTCCTGCTCCACAAAGAAGATTTCTAATCATATTCTCCCTTGTATGTAAAAGACGGGCATTAACTGTTCCATGCCCCACTTCAAATATGCCAAGAATCCTGCATTTTGTATCTAATGATAAAAGATAGACATATTCCTCTGCGGTCGTGTGAAGTTCAAACAAATCACAAATCATACTTTGGTTCAGGAGCAGAATGCATGGAAAGAGGCTTTATATGCATGGAACAGATCGAATACAGAGCTTATTCTTGATTCGGAACAGCTGAAAGACTGTAGCAGATATGCACAGGATTTTAAAGAAACTTCTGATTTTGCGGAGGTGCGGAAAACGGTAACAGATATCTGGTTTTCTTATAAAAACCCGCTGGAACTGCAAATGCAGGAAGAAGAAAAAGAGTATGAGCAGAAACGTCTGGAAAAGGAACAGACAGAAGCAGAACTCACAGAATGGGAAAACGCAAAAGATCCACAGCCGGAACGTTCCGAAGCGGTTAGAAAGAACCGGCAGCGTCTGGATGCATTGAAGATTCCGTATCAGGAATTTTATAAAGCAATCGAATTTGGGGATTCCCTGACAGAACAGGAATGCAATCATTTGGAAGAGGCTTTGCTTTCGATGGGGATTCTGGATGCACTGGTCGTGGATGCGTCTTACCGGGAACAGGTGCTGACGATGGAAGAAGGCTGCGAAGACTGTTATCTGTTCGTCCAGAAGTCTTACAGTGGAAAGAGTCTGCTGGACGTTTTGGAATTGAATGATTCCATGAATGATATTTTCTCAAATCAGCGTCTTACTGGTATTTTGTCTGGTATTGCATATAATGAGGAGAGCATGATTTCGGTTTCTTCAGAAGGTATTTATCAGATGGGCGTTTTGTCTGGAACGATTACAGGAGAGCATGTAGCAGGATTCCTGGGTGCGCGGGCACGGGAACGCAATCGTCAGGAACAGATCAGAGTCTGCAAAGAAAAAATTCAGGGATTGCAAAGCAGCATGAACCAGTTGGAAGCAAAAAAGGCTGGGATTGTAATCCAGATGCAGAAGCTGGAGCAGGAATATCAGGCTTTGCCGCAGGATACGGGTATACGTACAGCTTTCAAGATGCTTGTGCAGGAGCAGCACAAATATGAAACGAAAACGGCAGAGTGTAAGGAGATCGAGGAGCGTTGGAAGAAACTTTCGGAGCAGATACAGGAAAAGAAAAAGAAAGCGATAGAAATTGCGCAGCAGTTGTATCTGCAATGTACGTATGCCATATTTCAGGAAGCAAAGGATGCGGCAGCAGAGTATGAAAAGAATCTGATCGCGTTAAAGTCTGCGCATGAAATGTTTTTACAGAGTGTAAGGCATATGAAAGATCTGACCAGGCGTCTGGAAAGCATTGATGCAGATCTGGATGAAATCCGTTATGATCTGTCAGGTGCGCAGCGTCACCTTGTAAAGCTGGAGCAAGAACATGCATCCATCGTGGAGCAATTGAAACTGACGGATTACGAACAGATCAGGGAACGGCTGGATGCCTGTATTACATGGCTGAAGGAATATCCAGAGCATCTGAACCAATGCCTGCAGAAACGCGCCGGAATAAAGGAGCATCTGGATACATTGCGTAAGCAGGAAGAAGCAGGCGAAAGCCAGAAACAGATTCTGGAACAAAAGCGTATCTGGAGGGGGAAATGTTACGAGGCAGAATTTGCCCTTGCAGTCCTTTCAAAGTGGAACAGCATATTTTGCAAAGATAATGAAATGTATATCGTGGAAAATCCGTCCGTATTTGCAGGCCTTTGCGCAGGGCACACAAAGCAGGTTTCCTGTATGTGTATGAACGGGCAGCCGCGATTGGCAGGGCTTGTTACGTTAGATCTTCTGGCGGCATCGGGAACGGTGGTATATTATGCGGGAGATCTGGATCCGGAGGGGCTTTTGATTGCGCAGAAAATTTCTGAGTATTATGCAGGAGAATTTCATTACTGGCACATGACAGTTGAGGATTATGAAAAAAGCAAGTCGAATGAAACAATTTCCGAGAAACGGATAAAAAGTCTGGAACGCATCACGGATACAGAGTTATTTCCGGTGGCGGAAAAAATGCGCCTGGACCGGCTGGCCGGATATCAGGAAAAAATAGAAATAAAATAGAGGCTTCTGGCATAATGGTGGAAGCCCAGCACCATAAATTAATAACAACATATTGAAAAAACCACTTGCGTCCCTTAATGTATTAACTGCGAAGAAAACCACAAAAGGAGTATTCACAAGTGGCTTTATTCTGGCGATAGCGGCAGGACGTGAAGATGTTTTTTGACAAAACGCGAATTGTCAATTTGGGAAAATGGTATTGTACTCGAAAATAAGAAGGCGTATGATAAAAATATAAGACATGTTTAAAGCGGAGGAAAAGATAAGGAGGCAATTGATGAAAACAATCAAAAAAACAATTCTAAGTTTTACACTTGTATTTTTTATGATGATTTTGCCAGTTGGTGACAGTGCCGGCATGGTAACGGCACAGGCACAGACAATGGTCTATGTGACGCCAACCGGCAGTAAATACCATACCCACAAATGCGGGCGGGGAAATTTTTATCAGACGACACTTTCCAATGCATTGGCACGCGGTCTGACACCGTGCAAGAAGTGTTTTGGCTCATCGGGCGGATATTCGCAGACGCGGAAATCTTCCACGACAACCACGAAGAAGACAACGAAGAAAAAGAACACCAGACCGAAGATAAGTCCGCTGTCGATCAGCAGTACAAAGATTGTGCTTGTAAAAGGACAGAGCAGGAAACTTACGGTAAAGGGTGGTGCAGGAATCGTTTCCTGGGGCAGCAGTAATACAGCGGTGGCTGGTGTCTCCGCCGGAAAAGTGGTCGCAAAAGGAAAAGGCAAGGCAACCATTACAGTAAAGAAGGGAACGCAGAAGAAATCCTGTCAGGTGACAGTAGAAACGCCGGAACTGAATAAGACAGCAGTGGAGATGGACGTGGAAGATACGGTTTCTCTGGATCTGAAGGGATGCAGTCATGATGTGGAATGGACATCTTCTGATGACGATATATGCGAGGTAGAGGATGGCATACTGATACCGTATAGCAGCGGTACGGTTACAGTCAAAGCAAAAGTACATGGTATGGTGTGGAAATGCAAGGTTGTTATCACAGACAGCACAGAGGATGACTGGAACGATGATTTGGATGATGATTCGGATGATGATTCGGAAAATGCCGATGACGGATATATGGATGACGAAGTGAACGCTGCTGCATAAACCAGTTGACAGATTCCTTTCGGAAGTATAATTATAAAAAACAAAGGGCGATGTTGTTCAGACACTGCCCTTTGTTTATTCTGGGGAACTTACAATAACAAGATATCTTGATGGACAATTACCTTCAGTTAAATATGTCGTTGTGATTCCAAAGGTATATTGGTATAATAAAGGTACTATAAGAAAGAGAATGTAAAAATGAAGAAAAGAATAATAACCTACCGCCAGAAAATAGATTCACTCTTAGCCAATGCGGACAATATCTCTCCGGAACAATGGAACGCAATTCTGCAGGAACACCTGACACAGATTGTTTTTTTCCAACATGAGAGGCTGGTACATCTGATCGTGACAGTTACATTTGCGATTCTGACAATGATTTCAATTGTGGCGGCGCTTATGATCTGCAATCCGTTGTTGTATGCGTTGACGTTATTGTTTCTGGTGTTGTTGCTTCCGTATATTATGCACTACTATACGCTGGAGAATGAGGTGCAGAAGATATAAGTAGGAGAAAATCCATGGAATATATAAGAGTGACGAAAGAAAATATTGAAAACGAGCATATCTGCTGTGCGATTTCAAGCAACAAGGATATACAGGTAATATCAAAGAAAAACTGGCTGAAAGAGCGATTTGATGATGGATTGGTATTTCTCAAGAGTATAGAGCGTGGAAAATGCTTTATCGAGTATATTCCGGCAGAAAATGCATGGAATCCAATCAATGCAGATGGCTATATGTATATTGACTGTCTGTGGGTGGCTGGTTCTTTCAAGGGCAATGGTTATTCGACTGATTTACTGAATGCCTGTATAGAAGACAGCAAAGCGAAGGGGAAAAAGGGAATCTGTATCCTGTCAGCCGCTAAGAAAAAGCCTTTTCTGGCAGACCCGAAGTTCCTGAAATATAAGGACTTTACCATCTGTGATGAAGCAGATAATGGTATTCAGCTCTGGTATCTGCCTTTTTCTTTGGATGCGGCTAAGCCTGAATTTAAGGAGTGTGCGAAGCATCCACACATTGAGCAGACAGGCTATGTATTGTACTATACCAATCAATGTCCGTTTAATGCAAAGTATGTTCCGGTGCTTCTTGAAGTTGCCAGGGAAAGAGCGGTTCCGTTTCAGGCAAACAGACTGGAAACGAAAGAAGAAGCACAGAGTGCTCCGACACCGGTTACAACCTATGCATTGTTTTATAATGGAGAATATCTTACGAATGAGCAGATGAATGATAAAAGATTTATAAAGCTTCTGGATGGGATGGAAAAATAAATGAGCAAATTCGAACTCTACTCTCCGTAGGTTGAGGATATTCATACGCTGAAATAGAATGGTGTGGCAAAAATACTATTTGGGTAGTACGAGGGGGATTGGAATGGACAATATGACAGCAAAGGTAAGCTGTTTTGCAAGGGCTTATCATTATAATAATAACAGCATTCGCATTTTTACAGATGATATTGCGGAAAAACTGCTTGGAGAGGATTACAATCAGATAGCAAAGAGTATGTCTGATGGGATAGACTTTTTCTGCCCTGGATTTGAAGGGACGAGGGAGGAAGGATTAAGGCTCATTCTGGACAGACAATTATCACCATCTGTTTTAGGAAGAAGTGTATTTTGTGAGAGCAAATTAGCATATGCAATAGCGAATGGGTGTCTTTCATACCGGGATCTTGGTATCTGGCAGGAACACTTGTTCTTGCGCATCATGCCGAAATTTGTTATACTGTCATCACAACATAGGGAAGCAGAAACGGTAGGCGGTTTGCCCTCACGAAGGAGGGTTTTTAGCCATGATTACATATTCAGAATTGTCTCAATTTTGTTTATTGCTCGTCGCTGTCATCAGTCTAGTAATTCAGATTGGACATAAAAAATAACCGCCCCTCGCCAAAGATGCGGTTATTTATGTAACTGTTCATAGGCAAACCGTCTACGGCTTCCCTTGTTGTCTTTATTGTAGAAAAAGAAGGCGAAAAAGTCAAGGAGCAGTTAGGATGCGTTTCCCTAGCTTAAAAGCCGTAGACATTAAGTGATAAACATGATACATTTATGGAGAAGAGAGACATATAATCTTCTCCATATTTTTTTGGAGAAAATTATATGGGTAAAATAAATATGCAGGATTTCGCAAAATTCCAATGATTAAGAAAGTGCATGATGTGCTTATATATCAGAGAACATACCATAAAGACATTGCGACTCGGTTTTCTCCGAGAGAAGGATTTGAGGATCTGGTATTTACTTCTAAGACGAACAATCCTATCAATGCAGCTAACATCAAAGATTCTATCAATTATATTGTAGATCGGATTAACAGAGAAAATCCAGAGCAGCTTGATCAGAATGCCACTGCGCCCACAGCTAGGTAGCCCAGATAATAAAAATAGTTTCGCAAACGCCTAATAACAGCATCAGTAAAAGGAGGAATCGACGAATGAGACAACGAAAAATGAAACAACGGAAATCAAAACAAAGCAAATCATTAGCAAAAATCCTGACCTTGGGGATTGCCACAGCTACTTTCGTGTCATCCATGAGTGTACCGGGAGGATTGCTGGCACCGGAGAAGGTATATGCGGAGGATGCTGCCGGTGAGACAGAATCGGGCGGGGTAGAGACAGACCGGCAGACGCCATTGCAAGGGATCAATTTGCAGGCATCCGTAAATAAAGATGATACAGCATATAATATTAGTGTGCAGCCAGTTCCGGAGCCTGCTTACGGCGAGAAGTTAGAGTACAGTACGGATGGCGAGCGTTATTATGACTGGGAAAAGATTCCGTCGGAAGGAATTGGAGCAAATACGATGTTTACGTTATATGCCAGAAAGGCTGCAATAGGCAATAAAGATGCTTCGCTGGTTACAAAGGGTGCAATCACAACTCCGAGAGACAGCGGCGTTCCGACGATTTCCGGTGCTGACAAGTTTTCGGACCGCACGGAGGTGACGATCACAGCGACACCCGGTGCGATCATTTATTCACAACAGATGATACAGTGCCAACAAATAGATCGAAGAAGTACGACACACCGATTACGCTGACAGAGACGACTACGATTAAGGCGATTGCGATAGAAGATGGTCATATCATGAGTGATGTGGTCGGAATGGCATTTACGAAAGAATCATCCGGCGGCAGCAGTTCGGGTGGGGACACTTCCGGGGGCAGCAGTTCCGGCAGTAGCTCGGACAGTGGCAGCTCCGGCAGCAGTTCGTCAGGCGGTTCCACCGACAGCGGATCTGAAACTGCTCCGCCACAGGAGGATAACAAGAACAAGACTACGACTAAGATCGAGACCAGAGAAGATGGCACGGTTGTGACCACGACAGAAGTCCGGGCAGAGGATGGTTCAGTACAGATTAAGACCGAGATCAGAAACAAAGCAACCGGACTGAACGTGACGGTAAATGTATCGAAGAATGCCAAAGGGAAGATCACTTCAGCGACCGCAGAAATTCTTGACAGAGGTTTTGGCAATGTGAAGATCTCCGGGGAAGCACTTTCAGAGATCGTAAAGGCAGCAGGTACGAAGAAGGTAAAGACCACGATAAAGATGCTCACGAAAAACGACTGGGTCATCCGGGAAGTGACGGTCAATGTAAATACGCTTCTGAAAAGAACCGTGAGACCTAAAAAAATGAAGATCATTGAGATAGATCCCGAAACAGGAGAGAAGCTTGTGGTCAGTAAAATGCCTTTCAGGGTAGCGGCAGATGGAAGCGTTGAACTGGATCATAATGAGCTGGGGCACGGAACCTATGAGTTAGTGACAGCCGATGAGGAAGAAGCACTCACGAAACAAATACTGCGGTCGATCAAAGCCACGAAACAATCAGCCAGCATCCGCGAGAAGCAGGGGACGTACTTTTGGTTTAAGAAAGGGGTAAACTGGGACAATGTTGATAAAGTGACTTTTTCGGTTCTCAATCCGGATGTGGCGCGCGTTAGCTCAAATGGCAGGATCACGGGGCTGAAGCCCGGAAAGACAGTCGTCAAGGCGGTTGTCAGACTGGAAAACGGTCAGTCAAAGGTCATAAGAATGACCGTAACCGTAAATGAGAAGAAGTAACAGTTGTTGGAAATACGTTACTGGAATGAGGCACGATTAAACAGTAATGGGATGCCGGTGTCTGGCTGACAATCCCCCCCTGGGGCTTGTGGTTTTTCAGTTCTATGGTAAAGTAGGTACAGAAAAAACGAAGTCTCAGGGGGAATTTTTATGCACATGGCAGATGCGCTGGTCACTCCGGCTGTGGCAGGTACGGCTGAACCGGAAGCAGACGGAGATGCGTATGAGACAGCGGCAGCTGTATATCAAAAATTTTGGAGATCTGGTAAACACAGCGGCCCCTATACATGTGAAGCAGGACTCACTGGTACGCAATGTGCTTGCCAAATTTGTCACCATGCCGGGTGAAAAGGAAGAGTACACAGCAAGAGGAAAAAAATTCAGACTAAATGTGGCAAGCTCAGCAGGAATGCTTCCGGCAGGACCATTTATGACGACCTATTACGCTACAAAGGCGTATGCAGCCAGCTTTACAAGAGCAGTAGAGAGGAATGTCTGACTTTACAAATAAACGATCGTTTACTATAATTGAAATGTAAACGATCGTTTATTTTATGGAACAGGAGGTTTGTGTATGTCAAAAACTACAAAGGAAGATATATTGATTGTTGCATTACATTTATTTGCGAGAGATGGATATGAAGCAGTTTCTGTCAGTCAGATTGCGGGTGAGCTTGGCATGACAAAAGGTGCATTGTATAGGCATTATGAGAGTAAGAGAGATATTTTTGAACATATTGTAAAAAGGATGGAGCAGGGGGATGGCGAACAGGCAGAATCACATGATATGCCTGCTGATAAAAAGGAAAATGAACCTGAACAGTATGAAGAGATTTCTGCGGACAATTTCATGGAATACAGTAAATCTATGTTTTCGTATTGGACAGAAAATGATTTTGCATCGTCATTTCGAAAGATGCTTACGTTAGAGCAGTTTCGGAATGAGGAGATGCAGGCATTGTATCAGCAGTATCTTGTGTCCGGTCCGGCAGAATACGTGAAAGATATGTTCGAGAGCATTGGTGTTGTGGAGGCAGATAAAAAAGCAACCATGTTTTATTCCATCATGTTTTTCTACTATAGTCTGTATGATGGAGCAAAGGATAAAAAAAGAATAAAAGAGCAGTTTGAAAAAAGTATTAGTAACATTATATAAAGAAATGGAGATAAGGAAAATGAAGGAAAATATTATCATTCGATTGGAAAGAGAAAATGAATACCATGAGGTAGAAAATTTGGTAAGGTAGAGTTTCTGGAATGTGTATCGCCCAGGCTGTCTGGAGCATTATGTACTCCATCAGCTTCGCAACGATCCGGCATTTGTTCCAGAATTGGATTTTGTCATGACATTAGATGGACAGCTGATTGGACAGAACATGTTTATGAAGGCTGTGATTGCAGCCGATGATGGCAGAAGTATGCGAAATGAATTTCCGATTAAAAAACTGGCACTTATATTAGTTGGAGCAGCTACGCTGCCGGAACTGTTTGATTCCATAAAATTGCAATACAAGCTTGTACTGAGTTTCTTTCATCTTGAAGATGCAGGGATGGTACTTGTGCAGGGAGCAAAGGATATTGGTGATGTAAAAAATACGGATGGACTGGATAGAGCATACGAATTAGGACTTTCTATTGGATGATTTAGAGGGGCTGGTGCTAGAATATAAATAGTACAAGCCAAAATGAGAAATTCCAAATACACATAA
>ERZ791608.664-NODE-664-length-15162-cov-4.775336_pt1 | contig 15162 bp, 8 predicted proteins | sample MGYA00510276_ERZ791608 | MGnify/ENA primary metagenome ERZ791608 (study PRJEB30046, sample SAMN00791908) | human gut metagenome | study: EMG produced TPA metagenomics assembly of the A metagenome-wide association study of gut microbiota in type 2...
TATCGGACCATGTTCGAAGCCTTGGAAGATACGTTACGCTCCAAAGGCAACCGCCTGGCCGAATTGCGGGACATATTGCTGGGAACCTCGAAAGCCGGTTTCCGAGAGCTCTATCCCGTACGGTTTCCCTGGCTGAACTCCACGCAGGAAACAGCTGTAAACAAAGTGCTGTGTGCTCGCGACGTGGCCATTGTACATGGTCCTCCAGGAACCGGAAAAACGACCACCTTAGTGGAAGCCATCTACGAAACCCTGCATCGGGAACCGCAGGTACTGGTATGTGCCCAAAGCAATACTGCCGTCGACTGGATTTCGGAAAAACTTGTGGACCGTGGCGTCAATGTCCTGCGTATCGGCAATCCGACCCGTGTCAACGACAAGATGCTTTCCTTTACTTACGAACGCCGGTTTGAGTCGCATCCGGATTATCCACAGTTGTGGAGCATGCGCAAGGCTATACGTGAACTTTATGCCCGAAGCCGGAAGGGGGCAGACCGGGAGGCTGTCCGTCAAAAGATAAATTCGCTGAAAGATCGTGCTACAGAGCTGGAAATACGTATCAATGAATCATTGTTTGCTGAGGCTCGTGTTATTGCCTGTACATTGGTAGGCAGTGCCAATCGTCTGTTGATGGGACAGAAGTTCGGTACATTGTTTATTGATGAGGCTGCACAGGCTTTGGAACCGGCATGCTGGATTGCCATACGTAAGGCAGACCGTGTTATTCTGGCGGGTGACCATTGTCAGCTTCCTCCTACGGTGAAGGCACCGGAAGCTCTTCGTGCCGGATTGGGACATACGCTCATGCAGGCTATTGTAAAAAACAAGCCGGAAACGGTTTCTCTTTTGAAACTTCAGTATCGAATGAATGATGACATCATGCGCTTTTCGTCCGAATGGTTCTACGGAGGAATGTTGCAGTCTGCTCCCGAGGTGAAGTATCGTAGTATTCTTGATTTTGATACTCCGATTGAATGGATAAATACTGAAGGTATGGATTGCAATGAGGAGTTTGTTGGTGAGAATTATGGACGTATTAATAAGCCGGAAGCGGAATTGTCGATTGCTCAGTTGAAGGAATATATTACCAAGATTGGTCGGGAGCGGTTTCTCAGTGAGCGTATCGACGTTGGTTTGATTTCTCCTTATAAAGCTCAGGTGCAATATCTGCGTCGGCTTGTGCGGAATGATGCTTTCTTCAAACCTTACAGGCAGGCGATAACCATCAATACGGTCGATGGCTTTCAGGGGCAGGAACGGGATGTCATTCTCATCAGTTTAGTTCGTGCCAACGAAGAAGGGCAGATTGGTTTCCTGAACGACTTGCGCCGTATGAATGTTGCTATTACTCGTGCCCGTATGAAACTGATTATATTGGGAGATGCATCTACACTGACCAAGCATGCCTTCTATAAAAAGTTGTACAGCTATATAGAAAGCTTGCATGACTATTAATTGGGGACATGCTGGGGCAGGGCTGATTGTATGAGAAGCTCTTTTCTTACCTCTAAGTCTTAATTTGCTTGCAGGCGTTTTTTCTTTCTGTAAGTTTTCAGGCGGTCTATGGCATGCTTGCGGCTTAGCATAATCTGATGCCGGTATACCAGACAGGTTGTGAGGAAGTAGACAACTGCTTGTATCCATAGCGCTCTGATTTGAGGTAAGGTATCGTGTAGCGTTGCTCCCATTGTATTGATGTGTACATAACCGTTTATTCCGAAAGTGGAAGGGAAAATCCAGGAGAAGACTTCCCAAAACTTAGGTACGGCTGCTCCCGGCCATGATATTCCCGATATGAATAGCAGTGGTACGGATGTAAATACGAAAATCAGCATGCACGACTCTCTGTGATGGATAAAGATAGAACATGTCATGGCAAAGAAGATGCATGCCAGCAGATATGGCAATGTAAACCAGAACAGTGTAGCAGGCTGGGCCAGTTGTACCAGACTGAACAGCTTGGGAACAAGGCAAAGAATATATGCTGACATTACTGCATAAATCATCAGATATGCCAATGATTTTCCCATTACTATGCGTAAAGTTCCCTGATATTGCCGGCTGATAGGTACAAGATCGCGAAAACGATTGTTCTCACGTGCAGTACCTGCCGAAAGTCCGATTCCCAGTAAGAGGGTTTGTTGTATGATAAGCATCAGTACGGCTGGAATCAGAAAACTGGCAAATCCATCTTGTGGATTAAAAAGAGATACAGATTCGTACTCTATGGGAGTGGTACTGACCTCATCTTGCCGGTTGGTGGTATTCCCTAAGCGTTTTATTTGAATAGCTTTATTCATCTTCAGGGACGTTTCGGTATTTGCCATTAGGATGGCTTTATAATATAGCATACCGCTCATGTCGCAGTAAATGCTTACATGTGTCTGCTTCCCTTCGGCTATGTCGCGGCTAAAGCTTTCTGGTATGTAAATAACGCCGTATACCTTTTGTTCTTTTACAAGAAGTTTGGCTTCCTCCATATCGGCGCAGTAAGATTGTATGCGTACATCAGGGCTGCCGTCTACCATACGTATGTATTTTCTGCTGAGGGTGCTGTTGCTTGCATCCACTACTGCGGTAGGAACTTCCCGGACGACTTCATTGGTGTAGATAAAGGCATATACTAATGGATAAGCCAATGGAACCAGTAGAAAGAAAATCAGGACTCCCTGATCTTTTATGGTAGCTTTCAACTCTTTCCTGAAGATGTAGAACAATCCGTTCAGTCCTTGTTGTATCGTATGTCGGAATGAATATCTTTCCATAAATCAAGCTTTTAAGGAATATAGGTATAGTGTAACATGACCGTACGCAATTTTTTGAGTACGAAAAATGGAAGCAATATGAATATCAGTAATGCTACCACGGAGTGCCATGCATAAATGAGCGGATAACCGTTGAGTGCAAGATTGGCATATAACAGGAAGTAATGCCTCAATGGGAATAGTACACAGAGTGCCTGAAGCGTCGGGTGCATTGCCATAACCGGATAGGTGAACCCGGAAATGGAAAATGAAATGACTCCCCAAAGAGATGCTGCACTGAGTGCCAGACGAAGAGAACCGAATAAACCGAAAAAGAATATTCCTACAGCTTGTGAGGCAAGTACAAGCAGAAGCCCTGCCAGAAGCATAGGGAATATACCGCTGTTGCATGGGTAGTGCAGAAATCCATAAAGGTATACGTTATAAAATACGGCGATGATGAAGAAAATAATGGTTTGGGGCAATAGCTTTCCTGCCAGTGCCGTTACAATGGAATTGTCTGCCATCTGCATTAATTCTTTAGCTGTATTCTCTTTTATCTCTGTCCCTATCGTGTATACGGTGACCAGAAAAATCAATAACATCAATATTCCCGGGCAGAGAGTATTACACAGATAAACAGAATAGTTCAGCCACGGGTTGTTGAGTGCATGGGTATCTATTACAATCGGTTGCAGGAATGCCATAGCCTGATCTTCGGTAGCTCCTTTTGCCAGTAAAGTACTTTGTCCGATAGCTGCCGAAGCCAGTTCGCTCATGGTTCGTTGATCCCGATACAGTAGAGAACCTGCTATCAGGTACGAATAGTTGGTATAAAAAGAAACCTTAGGCTGTCTGCCTGCAATCGCTTTTTCCGTTGTTCCTTGAGGTATGTAATAGAATGAATAAATCTCTCCGCGCTGGATGGCTTCCCTGGCATCATTGAAGCTGTTGTAGTGAGCAACGATTTGAGTTTGCTGAAACGCATCCAGATTGCGTATGATGGTACGGGTTGTCGATGTGTTGTCTAAATCCACTACACCTGCCGGCAGGTTAGTAGGTAGTCCGTTGCTCATCAGTGTGGTGAAGAAAATGTAGCTGAATATCGGAGCTATAACCATGCAGAACAGATACATTGGTTTGGTTGCAATGCGCATCACTTCTCGTTTTGCAATCTGTAACAGGCGTTTATGGATAGTTATTGACATGACAGTTTGTTATTTTTCGATGATTGCCGACATACCTGGGCGTAAGTTCTCTACCGGTTGTACAGGTTTAGCTTTTACTTCAAATGTTTTCAGGTCGAACTGTCCGGTTGTCTTGGTAGCTTTCCAGGCAGCATAAGTTCCTAAGTCTTTCATATAAGTGACCTTGAATGTTACGTTCTTTTCCAGAGCCGGAACATAGGCACTGATTTCGCCACCTACGGTAAAGTCTTTCAGAAAGTCCTCTCGTACATTGAAGGTAACCCACATATCATTCATCTGGGCAACGTTCATGATAGGAGCACCTGTACCTACCAGTTCTCCCACTTTCGGGAATATTTCTGTTACTTCTCCATCGGCAGAAGCTATAAGATAAGTTTCATTGATATAAGATGTGACTTCGGCAACAGCTCCCTTTGCACGTTCTACCTGAGCGGCTGCCATTGCTTTGTCTTCACGCTGGGCACCGTTCTTGGCCATGGTATATTGTGCATTTGCAGCTCGTTCGGTTGCTGCCATTGCATCATATTGTGCTTTGGCTTCGTCACGTTTCTGTGCCGACATGACACCTTCTTCATATAGGCGGTTGACACGCTTGTACGATTTCTCAGCTATCTCCAGTCCGGCTTTTGCCTTTTGCCACATTTCGAAGGCAGCCTGAAGTTGTTCGGAACGAGTACCACGTATAGCCTTTTCGTTCAGAGCTTGTGCGGCCTCTTCGGCAGCCTGGGCTTGTGACAATTTGGCCTGAACATCCGGAGCTTCAAGTATGGCAAGCGTATCTCCTGCTTTTACCTTATCTCCTTCGTCGACCAGAAATTTAAGGATACGCCCCGGTACCTTGCTTGACACACGATATTCGGTAGCTTCTGCTTGTCCCTGAATAATTTCAGGACCTTTTCCGAGGGTAAAGAACCCGATAATGCTTACAATAACAACTACTGCTGCAAGTGTAAAGAATGCCAGCATGATATTGCTGCGTTGAGATTTTTCGGTCATATTGGTTTGTTATTTTAATGTTCCCATTGATTTGTTCAAATATATTTCACTCATTTTCAAATCGATTTGTGCGTCGATTTTTCCTGATTGTGCCGAAAGCCAGGCTGTTTGTGCTTCGAGTACATTGCTGGTTGGAATGACTCCTTCTTTAAAGCCCAGATTTGCATATCGAAGGTTTTCTTCGGCTTTTTCCATATTCTTTTCTGCCATACTCAGTCGTTTGACTGCTTCATTCACTTTATATGAACTTTGTGTGACTTGCAGTTCTACTTTTTCCTTTACATCCTCCAGTTGGTAACGCGCTATGTTGGCTTCTGCTCTGGCTGCTTTCACCTTATAGATTCCTTCTCCCCAGTGGAATACTGGTATTTTTACTACGACACCGATTCCCCACATGCCTCTGAATTTATTTTCAAATCCGTTGACAAGTGCCGGATTGGTGAACAGATAGTTGGCTGTCAGTCCGATAGAGGGAAGAAATTCGGCACGCGTGACATTTATTTTCTGGCGGTAAATCTTTTCTGCAAGTTCCAGCGATTTCAACTCTTGCCGGTTGGCGAAGGCTGTGTTGACATTACTTTCTGTATACATGTCGGGCAAGGTAAGGTTTTCCATGCTTTCATCTGCCAGACGTATGTCTGTGTTTAATGGAATGCCACAGAGTTGGCAGAGTACCATCTTCGAGAGACTTAGTCCGTCTTCTACTTGAGTCAGAGTCATTTCCGCCTCATTTACCTTTACCTTTACACTAAGTTCGTCGGCTGTGGTCGCTACGCCTTCTGCAACCATTTTGCTTACATCTGAGTCTAATTTTTGTACAAGTTTCAGGAAACTTTCAGCCAGTTTCTTTTTGTTCACCAGCGAAATTACTTGCCAATAAGCCTGATCGGTACTTAATATTACATCCTGCATTCCTGTAGCATGTTGCGATTGTGCCAGTTGCTCCGCATACTTGGTTATTTTATTGTATGCTATGATTTTTCCTCCCATGAAAATAGGTTGGGTAAGAGTAGCTGCTCCTACATATAGATTTCTGGTATCGGTACGGAATGCATCGAGGATACTTTGACCGGCTTGGTTGAGTGCACCGGGTATTTTGCCCATGGCATTGTTCAACGGGGTAAGAAGAGGCAGAAATTCCGGATGTTGCACGGCGAGCTGTTGCAGTTCCTGTCCGAATTGCTGTAATTCGTTTCCTACGCTGGTACCCATATTACCGATGACTTGTTTCTGGTCGTCGTTCAATAGGGATATTTCTTTTTGCGTACGCATGTAACTTCCCGATACATCTATCTTGGGCAGGAAGTTGGTGAATGCCGCTTTTTGCTGATAGTGTGCAGCATTTATTTTTTCTTGCGCAATGCGTAGTTCTTTGTTGTTCGAGAGAGCCAATGCACGACAACTGTCCAGATTTAGGATACGTTGGGCATAACCGCTTAGAGCCAGCCCGAACAATAAAATGAAACTTAAAACTCTTTTCATTACCGATTATACTTTAGTGTTTAGTTGCTTATGCAACATTGCAAATGTATTATAATATAAACAATTCACCAAGTAAAAAGGTTGAAAAGGAAAATGTATTTATACCTTTTTGGCTTTTTTAGCTTATCCGGTTGATTTTGATTAAAAATTGGTTATTTTAGAGCATTTAGGTTTATCGGCTATCGAGTTGTATATCACTTGTGGAGTACGGTTGATACCGAACCAGCGGCTGGCAGCCGGTTGTTCTTGAGGCGTTTCCGTATCCGGGGTTTCTGTAGAAGGGAAAGTTCCGTTCTCTATATGCTGTAATACGGCATTCATTAGTGTATCTTGTTCTGTACCTAATTCTCCCAGATATCCTTCTACGTCCTCACTTAGTTCGTAATCCGGTTTTAAGCCGTCTGTATAATAATCATAATAATTTTGAGAATTACTTATGTATGCGGTTGTCAGCCAGAATTCCAGTTGTGGATAAGAAGCATTTGTGAACAGGCTTTGGGCCACGTTCTTTCCAAATGTATTTTCTCCAACCTGAAGCAGTTTTTCACCTACGTATGGGCGCAGGCAATTGATGACGATTTCGGAAGCAGAGGCTGTATTTCCTGTTGTCAGGATATACAGATGGTCATACGATGCATTGGAGATTCCTTGCAGTAGGGCAGGGTCGAATGCATAACTTTCCACTTTGTCCAATTTATCATTGTAAATCAGATTAAAACAATTCTGTCCCATGGCATTGGACGGAGCAAGTATGGTACTTAGCAAGAGAGCCGTCGAAACATATCCTCCCGGATTGTATCTCAAATCCAGAACAATATCGTTGGGCGAAGTCGCAAGTCCTTCTGCAAATTTTGCAATCAGGTCAGCCTCTTCAGTAACCTCGAAGCTGTTATACATGATATAAAATACTTTCTTGCCATTAGAAGTCGTAAGGTTTCGGGTAAGAAAGACACTCGGTTCTTCAATGATACGTGGTTGAGGCATTGCAACTTCCAGTGTGTCAGGAGTAGCATTGCTGCCTTTTCGAGCAATCCGATATGTATAGGTCTTGGTCGGAGCCTGAATGTATTCGGTATAATTACTGCTGCTAAGTTTTATACCATTGACCGTACAGATATGATCTCCACGTTGCAATCCGGCTTCACTGGCTGGTGATTCAGACTGTACATATAAAATTGTATAGTAATAGTCGCCATCAGTACCACGGACAAGCGTTCCTTCAATCCCATAGGTCGGATAGTTGCTTTGTACACGTGTCGTTTTTACGGAGTCAACATGTGAGAAGGTCACACCATTCTTCTTGTCTTTATCCGAAGCAACCGATTCCAGAAAATCGGCAGGCTTGTCGAAAAAGTCAAGATCCTCTTCTGCCGGGAGATCTTCATAGAACAAGTAGTTCTGTTGCATGGTTTCGTATATCCATGTTTTGCTTCCAATCAAGGCATAATACTCACCCGAGCGGTCTTCTCCACATGATGAAAAGAATGCAGTAGTAAGTATCAGGCTTAGTATGAAATAAATCGGATTTTTTCTCATAAAAATATTATTCCATTTCAAATGAGTTTTGACCAATCATATTGCCGTCGGCAAAGATATAAACGGTATATGTTCCCGAAGGAAGGAATTCTTCCACATCCCAGTATACAGTAACACTCTGTTCTTCACCTGTATATTCAATGTATTTCTTTATTGAATAAGTAATCTGGCGGTCTTCGTACTGGAAGGTCGTATTACCCTTTGACAAGATTTCATTATTCGGTTTAGCAATACGCACATAAATGGTTTTGTTTCCAGTTTTGGCAGTAATGTTTTTGACAATAGTAAACGAAATAGCTATTTTCTTCACGTCTTTTACCTTACGGGCTTTCTTGCCTCGCTTGTTCATCGGAAGTGCATAGATATTCGTTGCATCGAGCTGTGCGGCTAATGATACCTGTTCATTCAAGTTCTTTTTCTCTGCTGCAAGCGTATTGATTTGTGCGGTAGCAGCTGTATATTTACTTTTGACTTCCTGATTTTCTACCATCAGAGCTGCGTTCAGGCGGTTCAGTGAATCGATTTGCATGACGTAACTTCTCAGTACGGCACGTACTGTTTTCAGCTCTTTCTTCAGACGTATGATTTCTGCGGCGTTACTGCTTTTTACTTGTCGCAGTTCCTCCAGCAAGCGCTGTGTCTTCAGCTTTTCACTTTCCAGTTTTTCGCGCAGGGAGTCATTATTTATTTGTACCTGGAGCTCATCATATTGAGTTGCAAAAGTACTATATTCGTTTTCCATTTCTTCCTTTTCAACGGCGAATACTTCTGTCATTTCTCTATTCTTGCGAAATTCGTTAAACGCTAAGAATGAAACTCCAGCGACAACTACAATCAGTGCCGCTATAACGATGACTAATTTTTTATTTTTTTCCATGAGAACAAATTTTGCGGCAAAAATACAACATTTTATGCATACGTATTGTCGTTGAGTATAAAAAAAACATAATCTATGGATGTTGCAGTATAATGGGTGGCATATCTCCTGTAACCCAGTTCTGGAAAGTACACTGAGGGTATAGCGAGGCATTGTCTTCAATCCAGTTGTTGAGTATGTCTATAGCCGGTGTGCCATCATCTGTTTGCAAGGTTGTTTCATCGTATTTATAAATCTTTTTAGGGCTGGTTTGATAGGCACTGAAGATTGCTTTTACATTGTTGTCGCAATAGAGTCCACATTCTATTATGCTGTGGTTGGTCATATAGATAAGCGAACCGAATTTTTTCTTTGGTGAATATCCTGCGGCCTTAAAGGAGTAGCAATTTTTCATTTCACCCTTAGGCTCCATCGTATAGCAGATACCTGCTCCCGATGGGGTATGGAGAAAATTGCAGCCGCTGGTATAGCAGTTCAGAATTTTTCCGAAATTGCTGAAGGAAACTCCTGCGGCCCCACCGTTTGGAAGCATGAAGTCGATGTTTTCTGCCGAACAGTTGATTATATATCCTTTGTTCATTCCGGCTATACCGCCGGCCTGGTCTGCCGAAACTCCCGAGAATGTGTTTGTGCCTTTGATGTGGCAGCCGGTTATTGTTCCGTTATTTCTGCCCACAAGCAGTGCTTCATATTTACAGGTGTGGCTATTAGAGAATGAAGCGTCTGCCAGATTCAGATCTTTGACGATGCCGGTTGTATCGACAAAGGAAAACAGGGCATACGAATTTATATTTTCTTTCGGAGAGAGTTGTAAGCCATATAGGGTATAGTGCTGTCCGTCCAGACAGTCTTTAAATCCCATGTCATCATACTCTTTCATGTCATAGTGACCGATGGCTTGCAGACGTGAACAGTCTTCGGGGGTAAAATGAATGTCATTCAGCAGGTAGTATACCATAATACCATTTACTGAGGTACCGAATTCTTCCAGTGTCCTGTCTGCATATTTTTCGCCGTTAATCAGATGGGTAAAAGCGATGAAATCTTCGGCAGTGCTTATTCCACATTCCTTGTCCGATTTCAGATTGTATTTGTATTGGTAACCTTGTTGGAAAGTGGAGGAGGTGAGTTGTGCTGTATAGTTGCCGTCTGAAGTTTCTAATGTGATAGCTACCGACATATCTGGTGCAGGCGGTACAATCAGGGTATAAATTCCGTTTTCTTGCTTGGCAAAAGTGGTTGTATGGGTATTTTCGTTAGTATATATCGGTTGTGCCTTTCCGAAATCGATACGGTTAATCGAGATGGATGGAGTGAAGCTGATTTTTTTCAAGTGGCGATTCAGTGTGGGAGCTACTTGAAAAACAAGTTGTGAAAACAGGTGGCTGAATTGCAAAACAACGGGATTCCTGTAGCTGATGTTGGCGGTACTGTATAAAAAATCCTTCAGGCTTCCGTCGTTTTCATAAAAACAGGGTTCCTGCTCCGAAATCTGTGGATAATAGGCGGCAACATATGCATCCGTCGGCTCTGAATTCCATTGCAGTTCGGTAGAGGAATGCCATCGTCCGCTGTTGTACGTCAGCAAGAGATTGTCGGCAGACAGTCCTCCTTTGCTATAGAATGAGATTATGCTTCCGTCTTTCAGGAAATTGTTATCACTGCTTCTGGAGATCTTGTTGCAGAACGGAGTAGCTATATTTCCGACAATGGAAACCGGGGTATAATGGGAGATGGATGGATATTCGGACGTACAGTTAGTCAGCATCAGAAAAAAAACGATAACGGATGACAAATACTTCATGGCATTAAGTTTTATGGTTTACTTTTATAAGACTAACGCCATTTTTGAAATTTGTATACCCGAAAGCACAAAAAAAATACGCTGCCGAACCTTCTCAGGCAGGCAGCGCAAGCTACAATACAAAATACAAATACAACTAAACGAGATATATTGTAAAATTAAGAAATAGAAATAACAAATAAAAATTTGCAAACAGAAAAATGTGATTTCTATTCTTATTTTTTTACAGAGTGAATATATCACACAATGCCTTGTGCCATCATGGCATGTGCAACTTTCATGAAACCGGCGATGTTTGCACCTTTCACATAGTTGATGTAACCATCAGGTTCGGTTCCATACTTCACGCATTGTTCGTGGATGTTATGCATAATCTGATGCAGTTTTTCGTCTACTTCCTGAGCGGACCAGCTTAAATGCATTGCATTCTGGCTCATTTCCAATCCTGAAGTAGCTACACCACCGGCGTTGACAGCCTTGCCCGGAGCATACATCAGTTTGTGTTCGATAAATGCATCGATTGCTTCAGGAGTACAACCCATGTTCGAAATTTCTCCTACACAGAGAACGTTGTTGTCAATCAGATGTTTGGCATCTTCACCGTTCAATTCATTCTGTGTTGCACATGGAAGTGCGATATCTACCTTAACTTCCCACGGACGACGTCCTTCTACGAAAGTAGAGCTTGGGAATTTTTCTGCATAAGGTGCAACAATATCATTGCCCGAAGCACGGAGCTCAAGCATGTAGTCAATCTTTTCGCCACTGATTCCGTCCGGATCATAGATATATCCGTCAGGACCGGAAATAGTAACAACCTTAGCTCCCAGCTGAGTAGCTTTGGTAGCTGCTCCCCATGCTACGTTTCCGAAACCGGAAATAGCAACAGTCTTGCCTTTTATGTCGATACCTTTCTTGTCGAGCATGTGCTTTACGAAGTACAAGCCACCGAATCCTGTAGCTTCAGGACGGATTAATGAACCGCCGAATTCCAAACCTTTACCGGTAAAGGTACCTGTAAATTCGTGAGTCAGTTTCTTGTACATACCGAACATATATCCTACTTCGCGGCCACCTACACCGATATCACCGGCAGGAACATCCATATCCGGACCCAGATGACGCCACAACTCCAGCATGAAAGCCTGGCAGAAACGCATAACTTCTGCATCGCTCTTTCCACGCGGAGAGAAATCGGAACCACCTTTACCACCACCCATAGGAAGCGTAGTAAGAGCATTCTTAAATGTCTGTTCGAATCCCAGGAACTTCAGGATAGAAAGGTTCACTGAAGCATGGAAACGGATACCACCTTTATACGGGCCGATAGCGTTGTTAAACTGAACGCGGTAACCCAGGTTTACCTGTACTTTACCTTTATCGTCTACCCAAGGTACACGGAAAGTAATGATACGGTCCGGTTCTACCAGACGTTCTATCAGTGATACTTTCTCGAATTCAGGATGCTGGTTATAGATATCTTCGATGGAGAGGAGAACTTCTTTTACTGCTTGTAAATACTCTGATTCACCCGGATGCTTAGCTTCCAGAGATGACATAATTTGATTAATATCCATGATCTCTTTTGTTTAAGGTCTGACAAAATGAAATTATTTGTTAATGCAAAGATAGGATTTTGTATAGAACGGCAAAATATTTTGCCTTGTTTTTGTACTCAAAAAGTGATAAAAAGTTAAAGCCGGACAAGTTTGCTGCTGTCCGAAAGTAATTTTTCTATGTTGGTAAGTTGCACAAATCAATAGAATTCCCGTAATTTGTTAAATAAATAAAGCTTAAACCTTGAAGCTATGCTCAGTAAGTTAAAATTAAACCAACTCTATTTTAAAGATACACAGTTCGTCAATCTGATGACGAAACGAATCTTTAATGTGCTTCTTGTTGCGAATCCTTACGACGCCTTCATGCTGGAAGACGATGGGCGTATCGATGAAAAGATATTTATTGAATACATGAACCTCAGCCTTCGGTATCCGCCCCGTTTTACACAAGTATCTACCGAGGAGGATGCCTGGAAGCAGTTAGGAAATACGATGTTCGATCTGGTTATCTGTATGCCGGGTTCGGACAACAGTGATACCTTCGACATTGCCCGGCAGATTAAGGGGAAATATCCTCATATACCGCTGGTCGTATTGACTCCTTTTTCTCACGGTATCAAGGAACGTATGGAGCACGAAGACTTGAGTATATTCGAGTATGTATTCTGCTGGCTGGGAAATACCGATTTGCTGGTATCCATCATCAAGCTGATAGAAGACAAAATGAATCTGGAGCACGACATTAAGGAAGTCGGTGTGCAGATGATTCTGCTGGTGGAAGATTCCATACGCTTCTATTCGTCCGTGCTGCCTAACCTGTATAAATTCGTGCTTCGTCAGAGTCAGGAGTTTGCTACCGAAGCTCTGAATGAGCATCAGCGTACCTTGCGTATGCGTGGACGTCCGAAAATTGTACTGGCACGTTCTTACGAGGAGGCGATGGATTTATATAACAAGTATCAGAATAACATGCTGGGAATTATATCGGACGCACGTTTTCCGCGTGAAGGTCAGATTGATCCGAAGGCAGGCATTCGCTTCCTTACCGAAGTGCGCAGCCGCGATCCGTTCATACCGCTGATTCTTCAGTCGGCAGAAGTTTCCAACAAAGAATTTGCATTGAACTGCGGAGCACAGTTTATCGACAAGAACTCGAAGAAAATGAACATCGACCTGCGGGAGGCTGTTTCCGAGAACTTCGGGTTTGGCGATTTTATCTTCCGCAATCCGAATACCATGGAAGAAGTGGTGCGTGTGCATAATCTGAAGGAACTGCAAAACGCTATTTTCTCCATACCGGCAGAATCGTTCCTCTATCATATCAGTCGGAATCATATTTCCAGATGGCTCTATTCGCGTGCCATATTTCCTGTAGCCGAATTCTTGAAGCAGATTACATGGGAAGGTCTGCAAGATATCGATGCCCACCGTCAGATTATATTCGAAGCGATTGTGAAGTACCGCAAGATGAAGAACCAGGGAGTGGTAGCCGTATTCGAGCGCGACCGTTTCGACCGTTATTCTAATTTTGCCCGTATCGGCGACGGTTCGTTGGGAGGAAAAGGACGTGGACTTGCGTTTATCGACAATATGGTAAAACGGCATGCCGAATTCGATGAGTTCGAAAACGCTTCGGTGGTTATTCCTAAGACGGTAGTACTTTGTACCGATATCTTCGACGAGTTTATGGATATGAACCAGTTGTATCAGATAGCTCTGAGTGATGCCGACGATGAAACTATTCTGCGTGCTTTCCTGCGTGCCAAACTGCCAGACCGGCTGGTCGAGGATTTCTTCGCCTTTTTCGATGTTGTGAAGTCCCCTATAGCCATCCGTTCTTCCAGTCTGCTGGAAGATTCTCATTACCAGCCGTTCGCAGGTATTTACTCAACCTACATGATACCTTACCTGACAGATAAGTACGAAATGCTACGTATGTTGAGCGACGCGATAAAGGGAGTCTATGCTTCGGTATATTATAAAGACAGTAAAGCATACATGCAGGCCACCAGCAACGTGATCGATCAGGAGAAGATGGCGGTGATTCTTCAGGAAGTGGTAGGTACCCAGTATGGCGACCGCTTTTATCCGTCTATTTCGGGAGTGGCACGCTCCATCAATTACTATCCCATCAATGACGAACTGGCGGAAGAAGGAACGGTCAGTCTGGCCCTGGGACTTGGAAAGTATATTGTCGACGGAGGACTTACTCTGCGCGTATGTCCTTATCATCCGGATAAAGTGCTTCAGACCAGCGAGATGGAAATGGCCTTACGCGAAACACAGACACGTTTCTATGCGCTCGACCTGAAGAACTTAGGACAGAACTTTTCACTCGACGACGGCTTTAACCTGTTGAAACTTCCGGTAAAAGAAGCCGAAAACGACGGAGCCTTGAATTATATTGCCTCTACATACGATCCGTACGATATGGTCATACGCGACGGTATCTACCCGGGCGGGCGTAAGGTGATAACCTTTGCCAATATTCTTCAGCACGATGTCTTTCCGCTGGCACGTATTCTCCAGCTTGCCCAAAAGTACGGACAAGGAGAAATGCGCCGTCCTGTAGAGATAGAGTTTGCCGTCAATCTCGATGCTAAAGAAAAGAAAGGAGTATTCTATCTGTTGCAGATACGTCCGATGGTGGATATGAAAGCCGACTTGAATGAAGACTTGAATGCCATTCCCGAAGACCAGCTTCTGCTCAAGAGCGTAAATTCGCTGGGACAGGGCATCATGGACGATATGCAAGATGTGATTTATGTAAAGACCGACGGCTATTCGGCTTCGAACAACCAGTTGATAGCTTATGAAATAGAGAAACTGAACAAGCGTTTCCTCGACGAGGGTAAACATTATATATTAGTCGGTCCGGGACGCTGGGGAAGCAGTGATACATGGTTGGGCATTCCCGTAAAATGGCCGAACATATCGGCGGCCCGTGTCATTGTCG
>ERZ791608.671-NODE-671-length-15008-cov-2.513208_pt1 | contig 15008 bp, 10 predicted proteins | sample MGYA00510276_ERZ791608 | MGnify/ENA primary metagenome ERZ791608 (study PRJEB30046, sample SAMN00791908) | human gut metagenome | study: EMG produced TPA metagenomics assembly of the A metagenome-wide association study of gut microbiota in type 2...
TATATAACGGTAATGGAATAACGCTGCCAACTCTACAGGTGAGAGTTTTCCTTCTTGCTCTGCCTTGTTATACCAATCTACCAGGTCTGCCATTAGGTAGGGAGTCTCTTCCGGCGAAGCATACTCAGACCTGTCGCCGTATCTTGTAATGACACTATTTGGCCTAGTCTTATACTGCCCGGCGTGTATTACATAACTTGTCTGCACGCCACCAGGAAGATTACGAAATACCGTGTAATCTTCACGAAGTAGAGTCTTGTGTAATGTTCTAATAAAATTTTGAGTCAGAGGAGTCTCTTTCACTCTTGCTTCCTCTGTCATCATACGAAGTCCAACGTTGCTTGCTGCCATCTCTTGTACGTCACGCACATCAGCCTCGCCAATCACTTTACCAAAGAGCAACAAAATTTCCGTCTGACCATAGGTCAGTGTATTCCCCTCAATGTGGTTGCTGTTGTAGTTGAAGTCAACTGTAAAACGACGGCTAAGCCTCTCCCTGTCCTTATCAGACAATGGTTGCAGCTCTTGCCATGCAGCCAATGCTTTCTTGATATTTAGGTATTTCATACGCCTCAAAAATTATTATCATGACTGCAAATATATAAAAACTTTGAATATGGTTATATATATACAACCTTTTTGTGGCTTTTTCGACGTGTCGAATAGTAAAATTGGAGATTTATTGCTCCAATACCCAATTATGTCTATTGGCTTTATTTTGTTCCTTATCTAAAACTATGGATTTGGAATAGCAGGCAAAACAGCCGAACTCATTCCATAATAACCCAATAGTAAAAAAGCAAGAAGCTGCTTAAAAACAATCGATTATCAGACCGTACATAGTTTTATCAATTTTGTGCATTAATGTTTTCAGCCCGTTGTATTGTTTGCTTTTTCTTGACATAGCCCGCTATGTCAAGAAAAATCTTACGAAAATCCGCTTAATGTAAAGCCAAAGCGCCATGTGTTTTCCATTCGCAAGCACTACGTTTGGTATTGTGCCTGCTGATTTGCAATCTGCCGGAATTGAGTATCAGAACCGAAGGTCAGCGCAGCTAATTTTTTAATCCGATTACTTCCTATTTGATGCGTTAGCCAATTATAAAAGTGTCTGCAAAAAAATTGACGAAGATCCGCTCAATGTAAAAAATACAGACCGAATCCTTATAACGATTTGGCTTTAATGTAAACCTAAACTCGGCATAAGAAAAACGTGTCAGCGGCATAAATGTACAGGCAGGAATGCTGACAGCCATAAATACCGGCCTGTTTGCCGGTAAAAACTGTGCCGTTTCTGCATCAAAAGTGGCCTGTTTTTAGACCGTAAACGATAGGTTAATGATTTGAAACATATACTCGTTGTTTTGCTTACAGTTTTCTTTATGGAGATTCTTTCTCTGATTGTTTCTTAATGAAGAATATGCGTTTTCCTTTCAGTTTTTTGCCGTTAATTTCTGTGATGCTTTTTATGCAGGCTTATATGGATGAGAACATTTGTGGCAGTTTTGTTTTATTGCCGTCAGAAAATAAGTACGGATGTTTTTGATGAAGAATAAAAAAATATTATCTTTGCAGTTAGACAAGTAAGGGCGGAAAACCCGTACATGTCATAACTGCGTGCTGAAAGGCTTACGGCATTATGCCGGACAAAAACGGCAGCATGCAGTTGACGAAAAGGGGCGGGGGATGGACAGATGTACTAAGGAGCAGCGGCACAAAAACATGGCCGCCATACATTCGGCAAACACAAAGCCGGAGATGATAGTCAGGAAGTATCTGTTTTCACGCGGATTCAGATACAGGCTGAATCATCCGCGCCTGCCGGGACATCCCGACATAGTGCTGCGCAAGTATCGCACGTGCATTTTTGTGAACGGCTGCTTCTGGCATGGACATGAAGGGTGCAAGTATTTCAAGATGCCAAAGAGCAACGTTGACTTCTGGGCAGCCAAGATAAACCGCAACAGGCTGCGCGACAAAAGGGTGCAGCAGGAGCTGGCCGCCATGGGATGGCACTGCATGACGGTGTGGGAGTGTGAGCTGAAGACAGACAGACGTGAACTGACACTGACATCGCTCGAATACACATTGAACCATATATATCTTGGCGACCGCACCGTGAGATACTCTCTGCCGGAAGACGACTGCGGCATGATGGCGGCAGAGACAGAGCCTGAATATGGGGCGGCGGATGATGACGACGGGGCGATGATATAACGCATAGAATTAACAGCTAAACCGGAAACAAGAAAATAAATCTTTACAACTGTATGAGTTAAAAAACTAAATAGCTTACGTTTTAAGTGTAGAATTTGCTAAATTTGCAGCAGAAACAAGTATTGTGTAGATGAAAGATTTTGCGGCTATAGATTTTGAGACGGCCAACGGCGAGCGCAGTTCGGTGTGCAGCGTGGGCGTGGTGGTTGTGCGTGACGGTGAGATTGCCGACACGTTCTACTCGCTTATACAGCCCGAGCCAAACTATTACACCTATTGGTGCAGCAGAGTGCATGGCCTGACGCGCGAAGATACCGAAGAGGCACCGGTGTTCAGCGAGGTGTGGAAGCAGGTGGAGCCGCTCATTGAGGGGCTGCCGCTGGTGGCTCATAACAAAGGCTTTGACGAGGGCTGCCTTAAAGCCGCGTTCAAGGTTTATCAGATGGATTATCCCGACTACTGCTTTTACGACACCCTTGCCGCTGCCCGCAGGGCTTTTCCCTGTGCAGAGAATCATCAGCTGCATACTGTTGCTGCCCTTTGCGGCTACGACCTCACGATGCACCATAATGCCCTTGCTGATGCCGAGGCCTGTGCATGGATTGCAAGAGAGATATTGTGATGCTGCAATGTTGTGGCACATATACTGAGAATGAATAAAAGACTGAGTAAGAAAACAAGTCGAGTGTGTAATTGCTAAACAAAGAAGAAAAATGAAACCTATTGTAGCCATAGGAGATGTTCACGGTCTTGAAAAATGGAGAAGCATAGTTGATGAGCACGAAGACTGCACAATCGTGTTTCTGGGTGACTATCTTGATCCGTATGAATACATTACGCGCAGGCAACAGCTGGACAACCTGCGTGACATCATAGAACTTAAGAAGCGGCGCATGGACGACGTGGTGCTGCTTCTTGGCAACCATGACCTGCATTATTTCTGCGACAGGGCCCTGCCCGGCTCGCGCTACGACTTTCAGATAGAGAGGTTTGCCGAGGCAATGTTCAACGCCAACATAGAGCTGTTTCAGTATGCCTATCAGGAGGGCAACCGGATATTTACGCATGCCGGCATACAGCACAGCTGGTTTGTAGACGACTTTAAGGGCGACCTTACTCAGCCTATAGCGCATCAGCTAAATAATCCCGAGTCAGTCCAGTTTAACGCCATGTTGCGCCTTGGGCATGCCAGGGGAGGACGCATAGGCAAAATCGGAGGAATATTCTGGGCAGACATAAGCGAACTGACCGACCCGCTGCATGGATATACGCAGATTGTTGGCCACAACCGCGTTGACGACATTACGGAGCGCTGCGGATATAATGACAACAAGATAATCTTCTGCGACTGTCTGCGCAACGGCAAATATTATTATGAGGAATGAGGCTGTAGGCGGTATGAGGCGGTTCTCATGCCTATACAGACAGGCTGTATAGTGTATACAGTATGGGTACAGCCTGAATTTCTCACTTGACATGGATTAAAAACATATAATTCATCGAAAAATTTTTGCTGCTTATGCTGCGGTTTGGCATAAGTGGCATTTATTTTTGCACAAAAATTAAATAACTTCGTATGATACTTTCAAACACATATATAAAAAATGAGTCAGCATTAAGAAAATATTTTTTAGGAAATATAAGACTTAATTGGACTTTTGGTTAGGTGATGTCATGGTGTAATTTCTTGATTTCAGACAATATAGGCAGGATAATGATGCCGTTGAGGCAGTTTCTGTGATTATATCCGTATGTTGCGGAGCTTTGTTATTTGCATAATGATAAGCTTATGCTTAGAAGAAGCGATAGGTTTTGTTTTTGGGTAAGATATTGTTTGCAATCGAAAGAAATGGGTGGGCTGTGGGTTTTTGTTTCTTATGAATAAGCATGTTTGGCGTACACAGGCTGCAGTATTGTCTGCATGGTTGTGGGCACGTGCATGTTGCGGTTTACATTTTTTGTACGTTGCGGCTTGAAATAATAAATAGCTGGCTGTTGTTGATGCTGTGTTGCCGGTGTCAGCCGTTATTGTTACGGCTGATGTCGGTTGTGTATTGATATTAGAACCAAAAAATAAATAGACAATTAATTATGACAAAAGACCTATTCGACAAGTATATATGGCTTGTTGATGTAATTTACCGCTCGCGAAAAATAACGTTTGAGGAAATCAATGAGCGGTGGCTCAGGTCGAGCCTGAGCGACGGGCAGGACATACCTTTAAGGACATTCCACAACTGGCGTGCGGCCATAGAACAGATTTTCGACATAAACATTGAATGCAACAGAAAAGGAGGCTACTATTATTACATCGAGAATGTAGACGACCTGGAAAACAACGGGCTGCGAAACTGGCTGCTGAACACCTTTTCGGTTAACAATCTGCTTGTAGACGGGCATAACCTCAACAAGCGCATACTGTTTGAATATATGCCTTCGGACAAAGTGCATCTCGAAAAGATTCTTGAAGCCATGCGCGACGGCCATGAGGCACAGTTTGAATATAGATGTAACTGGTGTGAAGAGACTGGATATTATACTTTTAGACCTTATTGCGTAAAATTGTTCAAGCAGCATTGGTATGCAGTGGGGCTGTGTGTCGAATGCGGTTCGGTACGCACATTTGCGTTAGACCATATAATAGATATGCACATCACCGACAAGGAGTTTGTCTATCCCAAGGACTTTAACCCGGAGAAGTTTTTTGAAGACAGCTTCGGCATAGTTATAAGTGACGACAATCCGGTAAAAATCCGCCTGAAGGTGTATGGAATGCACGCGTCGTATATGCGCTCTCAACCTTTGCATCATTCGCAGCAGGAAGTTGAGACTGCCGAAGGTTACTCGGTGTTTGAGTATTATATGCGCCCTACGTGCGACCTGATACAGGAGATATTGTCGCGCGGCTCGGATGTAGAGGTGGTATCTCCCGAAAGTTTCCGTAAAAAAGTTGCAGAAGTGATACGCAGGATGGCCGGAAGATACGATGGTGATTCATAATTGACTACGCTGAACTACGTTTCATAATTAGCTAACGCCGAACTTCATTTCATAATTTTTTGTCCGCAATAAAATGAGGTGATGAATCTCTGACATGGCGGAAGCTTTTTTATTAAGGATAAAGAGCTAAGAAACATAGCTCGTTTTAATTAAATTGTGAAACGCGGTTCAGCGCAGCTAATTATAAATTATGAAACGCAGTTCGGCGCAGCTAATTGTGAATTATAAATTGTTCTTTTGCATTCTTCTTTCGATTTGTATTCACGTTTCGTTTTAAAGTTGTATCTTTGTCAGCGGATTCGCGATGAATATACAGGAAATTTCTGATTTATATGCCAAGTCGCCGCAGGTTGCGGCACTGGTCAGGTTGCTGGAAGACAAGTCTGTTCCGACCGTTTTCCTGCAGGGACTTGTTGCGTCGGCCGCTCCAATGATGTTTGCGTCGGCCGCACGCCGTGTCAGTCCTATGTGTCTTTTTGTTCTTAACGATGCCGAGGAGGCCGGCTATTTTTATCACGACCTTACACAGATAATGGGCAACACAGACGTGTTGTTCTTTCCATCATCTTATCGGCGTCAGGTGAAGTACGGACAGCGCGATCCGGCCAGCGAGATATTGCGCACCGAGGTGCTCAGCCGCTTGTCGGCGCCGCTTGAGGGCCATCCTCTTTATGTGGTTACATGTCCTGAGGCGTTGAGCGAGCTTGTCGTGTCGCGCAAGAAACTTGACGAACGCACATTGCTGCTGCGCACAGGCGACACGCACGACGTTATACAACTGGAAAGAACGCTGCGCGACTTTGGCTTCACAGAGGTTGACTATGTTTACGAGCCGGGCCAGTTTGCCCTGCGCGGAAGCATTCTCGACGTGTTCTCCTATAGCAGCGAATATCCTTTCCGTATCGACTTTTTCGGCGATGAAATAGACTCTATACGCACCTTTGAAGTGCAGAGCCAGTTGTCGCGCGATAAGCGCGAGCGCATAGAGATAGTGCCCGAGCTGGCAACGCTGACCGATGAGAAAGTGTCGTTCATGCGCTTTCTGCCTGAAGACACCATCATTGTGGCTAAAGACATTCTGTATGTGCGCGACGTTATAGACCGCACCTATCATGACGGCTTTTCGCAGCAGGCTAAGAAAGAACGTCTCGAGGGACTGACCGAGATGGAGCAGCAGGCCGTGATGAAGGAGCTTAGGGCCGACTCCATGCTGATAAGCGGAGCACGCTTTATGACCGATGCTTCTGGTTTCAGACGTATGGAGATGGGCACCAAGCCGACGGGCACACCGGCGGCAACGCTGAAGTTTGACATGACGCCTCAGCCGCTGTTCCATAAGAACTTCGACCTGCTGACAAAGGCTCTTGAGGACTATATGCTGCGGGGATATAAACTCTATATCCTTGCCGACAGCGTCAAGCAGAACGAACGCCTTAAAGACATCTTCACCACGCTGGCAGACGAAGGCAAAGCCGGAAGGATAGAGTTCTTGCCTGTTGACAAGACTCTGCATGAAGGATTTGCCGACAACAGTATGCCGGCATGTTTCTTTACCGACCATCAGATATTCGACCGCTTCCACAAATACAGTCTGCGCTCTGACGCCGCACGCAGCGGCAAGATGGCGCTCACCATGAAAGAGTTGCAGGAGATGGAGCCGGGCGACTATATCGTGCATGTGGATTTCGGCATCGGACGCTTTGCCGGACTGGTGCGTGTGCCGGCAGGCAACAGTTATCAGGAGGTGATACGCATCATTTATCAGAACAACGACAAGGTGGACGTGAGCATCCACTCGCTCTACAAGATATCAAAATACAAGCGCCGCGACAGCGAGACTCCGCCACGCCTGAGCACACTCGGCACAGGTGCATGGGACAGGCTGAAGGAGCGCACCAAGAAGAAGATAAAGGACATTGCGCGCGACCTTATAAAGCTATATGCGGCGCGCCGACACGAACAGGGCTATGCCTTCAGTGCCGACTCGTTTATGCAGCATGAGCTTGAAGCCAGTTTTATATATGAGGACACGCCCGACCAGCTGAAGGCCACTAACGATGTTAAGGCCGACATGGAGAGCCGCAGGCCTATGGACAGGCTTGTTTGCGGTGACGTAGGCTTTGGCAAGACCGAGGTGGCTGTGCGTGCGGCCTTCAAGGCTGCGTGCGACTCTAAGCAGGTGGCTGTTCTTGTGCCTACAACTGTTTTGGCTTATCAGCACTATCAGACGTTCTCAAAGCGACTGAAGGATTTTCCAGTGCGTGTTGATTATCTGTCGCGCGCACGCAGCGCAAAGAAGACCCGTGAGGTGTTGGCTGACCTTGCCGACGGCAAGATTGACATCATTGTCGGCACGCACAAGTTGATAGGCAAGAGCGTGAAGTTTAAAGACCTAGGACTGCTCATAATAGACGAGGAGCAGAAGTTTGGTGTGGCAACAAAGGAGAAACTGCGCAAGATGAAAGTGAACGTAGACACGCTGACCATGTCGGCAACGCCGATACCGCGCACGCTGCAGTTCTCGCTGATGGGTGCGCGCGACATGAGTATAATGCAGACTCCGCCGCCCAACCGCTATCCTATATGCACCGAGCTGCACACCTTTGACAAGGAAGTGATAGCCGATGCAATAAACTTTGAGATGAGCCGCAACGGACAGGTGTATTTCGTTAACGACCGCATAAGTAACCTGCCTGAGCTTGCCGCCATGATACGTAAGTATGTGCCCGACGCGCGTGTGGCCATCGGTCACGGACAGATGAAGCCCGAGGAACTCGAGAAGATCATAATGGACTTCATGAACTATGAATACGACGTGCTGCTGTCTACCACCATCGTTGAGAACGGCATTGACATAAGCAACGCCAACACCATAATTATCAACGATGCTCACCGCTTCGGACTGTCTGACCTTCATCAGATGCGAGGCCGTGTCGGCCGTGGCAACCGCAAGGCATTCTGTTATCTGCTTGCTCCGCCTAAGTCGGTGCTTACGCAGGAGGCCCGTCGCCGGCTTGAGGCTCTCGAGACGTTCTCTGAACTTGGCAGCGGATTTAACCTGTCTATGCAGGACCTCGACATCCGCGGAGCCGGCAATCTGCTTGGAGCCGAGCAGAGCGGATTTATGGAAGACCTTGGGTATGAGACATATCAGAAGATATTGAATCAGGCCGTAACCGAGCTGAAGAACGATGAGTTCAGCGATATGTATGAGGACGAGATGGCTGAGGGCAAGACATTTACGGGCGACGACTTTGTTGAGGACTGCGCCATTGAGAGTGATCTCGAGATGTATCTGCCCGACCAGTATGTGCCCAGCAGCAGCGAACGTATGCTCCTTTACCGTGAGCTTGACAACATTCAGACTGATGCCGACCTCGACGCTTACCGTTCTCGTCTTGTCGACCGTTTCGGTCCTGTGCCTCACGAGGGCGAAGAACTTATGCATGTTGTTCCGCTGCGCCGTATAGGCAAGCGTCTTGGCTGCGAGAAGATCATCTTGCGTCAGGGACAGATGCGCATGCAGTTTGTGAGCAACCCCATGAGCGCATATTATCGCAGCAACGTGTTCGACACTGTCTTAAACTATATCGGTCATAATCCGCGGACATGCAATCTGAAGGAAGTGGCCGGCAAGCGTATGATGATGGTTACGGGCATTAATACCGTTGGCGAAGCCGTAAAAAAACTGCGTGAGATAGAAGGGTTTAAGTGAAGAACGAAGAGTGAAGAACGAAGAATTCAATAGCTTTGCCGTATAGATTTTATTGGCAATTACTATGCATTTGAATTGACTAACGTCGAACACTGTTTCTTTGTTCTTCACTCTTCGTTCTTCACTTTATTTATTCTGTGTTTCATTGTTCTCAGTGCGCTGTATGATATGCCGGTGGTTTGCATAATTTCGTCGTTGGTTTTGCCTTTGTTAATCATTATCAGCAGGAAAATGTTATACGGAGTCAGCTTTTTGTAGTTATGCTCTATGCTTTCTATGGTTTTAGGGTCTATAGTCCTGTAATATTCAATCACGGCCTCATAGTCGTCCTTCTTCCATGTTATGGTCTTACCTCCTTTTTCCAGTTCATCGTAAAGTATGCGTCCGTGGCCGAGAATAGTCATTCTCCTTTCTTTCAGACTCTCAATTTTCTTGTTCAGTTTCTCTATTTCCTTTTCGTTCTTGTCTTTCTCCTTGTCGAGTTCGCTTATCTTCTGTCTGTATTGTTCCGTCGTTCTGCTTATGTCCTCAATTTGTCGTTTTGTCGCATTTCTTCTTCGGCGGTTATATGCAAGCATGGATATCATTACAGCCGCTGCCAAAACCATTACGGCTGATATGGCAATCACGAGCCTGTTTTGGGCTTGCGCATCAGCCGCCTTTCTTTCGGCATTGTTTTGCAGACTGAGCATGTGTTCTGTCTGCTGCTTAATCTTTATGCTGTCTTTTGTGGCCAAAGCCCTTTCTTCAAGTTCAGACGCCTCTTTATATTTTCCCTCTTCTTTTTTAAGGTCAGCCATCCATAACAGCACTTCTGCCTTAAGTTCAAGTTCGTTTGTGTTTAGTGCGTCGTTCAGCAGTTGCCATGCCTTTTGGTTCTCTCCTCTTTCAAAATAAATTGAGCCTATGATATAATATGCGTGCGCATTTGGCTTAATTTCCAAAGACTTTTTCGCATAAAGGATAGCTTCGTCATACATGTTTTTGTTGATGAAACTTATACTTATATTTGTCAATATTTCTGCAATATGTTCATTGTTATTCAAATATTTTAAATAAGGAATTATTTTTTTTGAATATACTATGCTGCTGTCAACTTCTTCAATACGATTAAAAGCTAAATTAATCTTATTCATTGATAAGGCGACAAGAATTTTGTTGTTAGCTTTTCGGGCTGTTTGAAGAGCCTTTTTTGCATAGCTTAGTCCGGTTTGATAATTGCCGGTGTCGATATTTATAAAAGATAAGTTGATGTATATTTTCGTAATGAAGTTAAGGTCGCTTGTTCCTTTGGCCAAGTGTTCCGCTTTTTTTATTAAGTTTATGCCTTCGCTTTTGTTTCCCCTCTGATAGCATACTATGCCTTTATAATAATATGCCTTGGCCAGCAAAATCTTGTTGTTGTTTTCTTCATAGAACCTTATGCTCTCATTAATCAAGGAGTCTGAATCGGTTTGTTTGTCGAGACAAAAATTTGCTTGCGTCATCAGCAAGTCGTAATATGCTTTGTTTTCATTGTTTAGCCTGTTGGCATTTATGTCCGACAGGTTATTCATGGCAAGTTCATATTTCTCCTTTTCAAGCAGTCTTTCTATTTCCGACAGCTTTTCATGTGTGTCGTTGTCGTTACTGCAATTTGTTAATATTAAAACGGATAAAATAAGGCAGAGTATAATTTTTGTCATTGCTTCAGAATTTTGATTAAAGGTATGAAAATAATACCAATCGAGCAAGAAAAATGAACGTTTTATTGTTGCATCGTGTTACATTTTTAGTTTGACAAATACTGTAATATGGGCGCTAAAGTGTTGATGCATAATGCTTTATGCCTAAATGAAAAATGTAACACACCCGAAAAGATAAGCCGAAAAAGTTTGGATGTAATTTTGGATAACACTAATTTTGGAAGTAGCAAAATTAAAAAAAGTATTATGAAAAAAATCATCATGTTATTTATGCTTTTGGCTGTAATGACATCAGCCGGGGCGCAGAACGCATCAAATGCGGAAAAGTTTTACGACAGATTGTTGACTGATTTTGCAGTTGTTAGCGGAACTAAGTGTAATGGCGTCACGCTGCTTTCGCCAAGTGTAAATTTAGGCTATAAGCTCCTTCCTCGTATGTCTTTGTTCCTGCATACGGAAACGCTGTATGGGCATTATGACGAACTGAAAAGCTACGCAAGGACACAAACTTTTGGAGGTGGAGTAGGGTATACTTTATGGAATGCAGATGCCGTGGCTCTCGAAGTGCGTGGCACTGTGGCAGCAGGACTTAGTTCTGAATGGAAAAATGTTATATACGACGCTGCGCTGATGATGAAATTAGGGCGCGGAAAAATACACATGAACGTCGGTGTGGGATTCCGTCACATCAGTTCGCGCACAGCCGGCATAGACAATTATAATGGTGCCAACTTCATATTGGGCTTCGGTATTTAGGTCTTTTTTAGGTGTATACAGACCGGTTATAGAAAAAGACACTGAAAATCGTAACCAAATCATATTGTTTTGCTTAACGCGTGTCTGTAATTGCAATATAGCTAAACCGAATTGTAAGCAAAATCATGCGTAAATGTTTTAAATCATTAACCTATCGTTTATGCATCGTAACTCGGCCACTTTTACATCAAAAGTGGCCGAGTTTTTAGTCGTAATCCTATGACTTTTTTATGCTATCCAAAAGCTTTTTGTTAAAGCCATAAACGAAAAGATTGAGGTTAAGATGTTCTTAGATATACTCTATTCTGATTTTATATTAAGATTATCTTAACCCTGCAGGTCTCATTTCACAATAACGCTCATACCACTGCTTTCTGGCCGGCGTATCTATCGGGGTAGACATATTGATTACACAATTAGTAGTCAAATCATCAGCAAGGGCAAGTATGATATTTGACAGTTCGATTGTGTCTTCAAATTCTTTGCCTTCAGGACAAAACAGGCGTTGCCGCTTAATTTCCTCATAACCATAAATTGCACCCATAATATTGCCTGTAATTGAGCCAGTGGAATCACTGTCGCCGTTGTGATTGACAGAAGCCATAATGGCGTCATGTATACTGTCTATGTGTCTGATGGTGCAGAAAAGAGATATAGCCCAGGCTTCTTCGCCGGTCCATCCTTCTCCCAATTCTTCTATTGCTTTAATATCTTCAATGTCTGACTGCGACAGACTGATAGCTTTTCTGGTTAAATCGGAGAGATAAAGCTTGTGCTTTTCATATTGACCTATAAACACCTCATTAAGGGTTTTGATTGTGCCTTCTGCTATTTCGCAGATATTCTCTTTTGCCTCTTCAGGCGACAGTAGTACCAACCTGAATATCAGTTCTGTCATCATACCGGCAGGAAGAAAACCCAACGGATGCTTATGGGTAACCTCTGCTATATATGCTCCGGCCTCAAACATTCTTTTTATTGAGTATGAGCATCTACCGTTTCTAGCCATATCGCATGCAAGCAAAAGTCCCATAGGTGCCACACGCATTATGCCGCCACACCCCTTGCTGTTATTTTTGACATCTCTATGGTGTAGTAAATTTTCACAGGCATTCATACATGTAGTTCCCGGTGCACGTCTGTGAGCCATATCAGGCAAATCTCTAATCCATGTGAAAGGACGGATGTTATAGTCGTGTTTATCTGTCTGAGTGAAATACCAGTCGATGTAGGCATTTCTCATATAGGTTTCAGGTATGCCGCCAATACCTCTCATACAGCCGCGAGTGATGCCCGTCAGCATGCCGTTAGCCGTAAATAGAGTCATCTGGGTGTCGTCGCTTACTTCAGCTTTGCCCTTTCTGTTAAGTTCAAATGTTGTGATTCCTTCAGGCCCATATTTATTCAAAATACTTCTTCGGCTCATGAATTCGACAGAATACCCAAGAGCGTCTCCCGCAGCACCACCCATCAGCGAACCGCGTATATAGTCATTAATGCGTTGATAGTCGAATTTCCTATTGGCATCTTTGTCGGTGTTTATGAGTTTTATAAAATTCTCAATAAACCCTTCTTGTTCTTCTGTTTCAGGGGTCCTTCTATATGCAGACTTGGGCATCCTGGCAAATTTCTTACGCAAGATTTCAAGAGTTTCTTCCAGTGTCTTTATTTTTAATCTTTTGGCCAGATAGCAGGCTATTATTACACCCGTTCTGCCAACGCCACCATGACAGTGAATATAGATAAAGCCGTCGTCCTTCTGTTTTAATTCATCAATTTTGTTTAAAAGCGGAATAACGCTTTCTGCTGATTCAGGAATACTGCAATCCTTTATAGGAAAACGATAATAAGTTGCATCCTTCGGGAGCAGGCAATCGTATGGTTGCATTTCTCCCTCTTCTGTCAAATCAATAAAATGTCTGATTCCGAAATGGATAAGGTGCTTGATCTTCTCTTCAGCATGCTCTTTGTTTTTGTCACCGGGATATTCACCTGCATATAATGTTCCGTTACATCCGCTAACTTCATAAGATTGGTACAACGGACGATTTATAAAGTCTAAGAACCTATCATTTATATCCAGCAAATCGGGAGTGAGCAAGCTGCGGCATTTATTTACAATCTCGTCAGACAGCATGTGACAGCTAACTGTGAATGGATTTTCAGCCGTGGCGATGGATGAAGTCATACATCCTATAGTATCAGAGTCTCCACCCATGGATATTGCTAGTCGGATAGCTTTTTCAGCACTGTTAGGTGCTTGCAGATACGCCATTATGGCAATGGGCACACTTCCCTGGCAGGTGACGTCAAATTTGTAGTTGTCTCTAATATCCTTTAAATCAATATCAAGATTATATCCAAAATTGTCCTCAACATAACGTTTTATTTTGTTTGCCACATCAAATCGCTCGGTACGTTTAAGATATATGCATGCGGCAATAGCCTGAGCACCTTTAATTCCTTCGGGATGATTGTGGGTTACAGAAGCTGTGATGCGGGCAAGCTGTAAAGCCTCCTCCAAAGAATTGGCATACATTCCAACCGGACTTACTCTCATGGCAGAGCCATTGCCGAAACTTCCGTATGGTTGGGGATCATTAGAACTCAGCCATCTGCGAAACATGCCGCCATAGCCGGCATAATGATATTTGCGGCCTAACCGTTGCATACATTCTATGAGCTTGGCTTCTGTATGGTTAGCGTCTGTCATCAGCCACTCGGCTACAGCGAGAGTCATCACTGTGTCGTCAGTGAAGCGACTTCCTCGTGGTGTCAGTTCAAAATCTTCAGTCTTTATGTTATGCCATTCGCGTGTGGAACCAACGATGTCGCCGACAATTCCACCTAAGATTTTAATGTTATACATATTTTGTCCTCCTAAAATTCAAGTCTAAATCCTTTTTGTTTCAGTTCAGTATATTTTTTATTATTAAAACGATATTTTACGGGTATTCTTGATGGCGTGTTGGCAGGACGCTTCTCTGCTTCTATAAGTAGGCCTAATTTTAGCATCTTATTGTAGAAGTTGCGTCTGTCAAATTTAACTTCCAGAATAGCTTCATAAAGGTTTTGCAGTTCACCCATAGTAAAGACATCGGGGAGAAGTTCGAAACCTATCGGCTTGAAACAGATACGCTTTTTCAATGTTGATATAGCCTTACGGAGTATTCTGTCGTGATCAAAGGCAAGACTTGGAATCTCATTATACGAAAACCAATGTGCTTTGGCAGCATCATCTCCGCCTTTTACTTCAGCCATCTTGACCAGTGCGTAGTAAGCAATGGTGATTACTCTTTCTCTTGGGTCGCGATTAACATCAGAAAATGTGTAGAACTGTTCAACGTTTGCATCTTTTAATCCTGTTTCTTCTTCAAGTTCACGCATAGCGCACTCTTCTGCTGTCTCGTCCATCTTCATGAAACCTCCTGGAAATGCCCAATCGCCTTTATACGGTTCTATACCTCTTTGAATGAGTAATACCTTGATGCTTACACCGTCAAAGCCAAATATCACGCAGTCAGTTGTGACCGCTGGATGTGGATATTGGTATTGATAATTTAATTCTTCCATATTGTTTTGCGTTAATTTTACGCAAAGATATGGCATTGTTTTTATATGACAAAATTTTTTTG
>ERZ791608.677-NODE-677-length-14849-cov-2.957888_pt1 | contig 14849 bp, 9 predicted proteins | sample MGYA00510276_ERZ791608 | MGnify/ENA primary metagenome ERZ791608 (study PRJEB30046, sample SAMN00791908) | human gut metagenome | study: EMG produced TPA metagenomics assembly of the A metagenome-wide association study of gut microbiota in type 2...
AGTGACTACGAAGTAGTCATATTATAGTGTCATCGGGCATAGTTACACGCCTATTATCCAGATTACACAGAGGCCGGGATAATAGGCTTATTATTCGCAAATGTGTATACAATAATAATCAATTCACAAACAATTCAAACAATTTAATATAACACGCAAAAGTAAAATATAATTTAAAAATAAATTAAAAATAATCAAAAAAAGAGTTGACAAAATCATAAGTGAGTGTTAATATACAATTACAAACAAACAAGACCTTAAACATATTAATAAATCGATATAACAACATATATTAATTATATTAAAGAAGACAAGTTCAGCAGACAATATATTAATACATAGAATATATCGATACCATTCATTAAGAATATTAATATAGATTATAAGGAATTGAGAAAGGCAGGTATAATCCAATGGAAATATAACACATACCAAGCATTATTGATAATTATATTCATTGTAGAATAGATAATTAAGTAAAGTAATGATTTGGAGGAAGAACAATTGAATAACTTAAAGTAACGGTTACTATATTACATAGAGATAATATAGTAACCGTTTTTATATGTATTTTATATGTGTTGCTTTATTTATCCTATACCTTTATTTTACTTTAATAATATTTGTACTATCAGCCATTATTGAGTATTCTAATTAACTAAAAATGTATAAAATTAAAAAAGGAACTGCACACTGATATTCAGTGAAACAGTTCCATATCTCATTTGTTTAATAATTATTTTGTATATCTTTCATTATATTCTTTAACTCTCTTCTGTATTCTGTCAACAGGATTAAGAAGGTCGCTGATTGAAGAGTCGTGGTTAAGTGTATCGATAAGGAGAGCCATATACTTGCTCATATCTACATTGATATACCAAGGCTTAGAAAGAAGTTCATCTGGCTGGTATACAAGGTTAGTAGTAAGAATCTTATCAATGATACCTTTTTCGTAAGCTTCATCAAACTTATCGAAACCATTAGTGAAAAGACCGAATGTAGTAGCACAGAATACTCTGCTTGCACCTCTCTTCTTTAACTCAGAAGCAACATCAATCATACTTTCACCAGATGAAATCATATCGTCAATAATAATAACGTCCTTGCCTTCTACATTAGTACCAAGGAATTCGTGTGCAACGATAGGATTACGTCCGTTGACAATCTTAGTATAATCTCTTCTCTTATAGAACATACCCATATCAAGACCAAGTACATTGGCAAAGTATACAGCACGTCCCATACCACCCTCATCAGGGCTGATAACCATCATATGTTCGCTATCGATGTGAAGGTCGTCAACACCAAGTAAAAGATACTTGATGAACTGATAAGTACAAGATACTGATTCAAATCCTTTAAGAGGAATTGAATTGTGTACTCTAGGGTCATGCGCATCAAATGTGATAATATTTTCAACACCCATAGCTGTAAGTTCCTGAAGCATAAGTGCACAGTCAAGAGATTCTCTTCCTGATCTTTTGTGTTGTCTGCTTTCATAAAGGAAAGGCATAATAACATTAATTCTTCTTGCCTTTCCACCGGCAGCTGCGATTACTCTCTTAAGGTCTGCATAGTGGTCATCAGGTGACATATGGTTAGTTGAACCACAGAGTGAATATTCAATGCTGTAGTTGCATACGTCAACCATAATATATAAATCGTAGCCACGTATAGAATCGTTAAGTACACCTTTACCTTCTCCTGAACCAAATCTAGGTGTGCTTGCACTTACAACATAGCTGTCTCTTTTGTATCCGCTAAAAGCAAGATTAGACTGATTCTCATGTTCTCTTTGTTCTCTCCATTGTACAAGGTAATCATCAACCTTTTCGCCCATTTTAGAACAGCTCTTTAATGGTACTATTCCTAATGTTCCGTATGGAATTGTTGCAGTATGACGTTCGTCTCGTGGCATTGTATTGTCCTCCATTGTATATGATTATAAATATATTGGGATGTGGGTATTATTACCCACGAATGTATGCGGACTGCTTTGCATTACCGCATATATATTAATTCGGTTATAGAAGTAATAAGCATTTACAACTAACTGAATAAACATACATAGTTAAATATAATCTTAATTACATTATAAGTCAATTACTTTAGCATAATTAAAATGATTAAAATGACTTCTACAACTGAAATATAATTAATGATATGAATTATCAATTCTTAAGCATCTTGGTTCGTTTAAGGTAACGTATATCAGTTCCAAATAATCTTAGAATTGTATATGAGCTTATTATTCTTGAGAATATTCTTTCTGAGTAGAAATCCTCAATCTGTGAAATTGTAAAATTTGATGATATTATCACACTTTTATTGCGGAGCAGCCTCTCATTAATTACATAAAAAAGTTTGGAATTAGTGTAAGAGTTGCTGCTTTCCGTACCAAGATCATCAATTATTAACAGGTCACATTCAAGAAAGTAATTAACATCTATACTGTTATCAAGGTTGCGTCTGAAATCGCTGTTCTCAAAGCATTTAAAGAACTCAGTTGCAGTCAGGTATATCACACTGTGGTAAGTGTCTAACAATTCCTTAGCGATACAGTTGGCAAGAAATGTCTTTCCAACGCCGGTTTCGCCTGTTAATAACAAGTTAGAGAAACTATTATCAAAGGTCTGTACAAAAGACTGGCATACATCAAGAACTTTGTGCATATTATTGTAAGGTGTGAGCCCTGTGACAGGATCGACCTGTTTCTTATCGTACCATTCAAATGAAAATGTGGAGAAATTCTCACTTGAAGTTATGTTCTTAAGGTTAGAGTCTTCATATATAAGGTCAATGGCCTTTTTCTTAAAACAAGAACAACGTGAACCATTAACATAACCGGTATCGTGGCATACCGGACATGTATAGATATCATCAAGATAATCTTTTGGTTTGCCGATTGAGGCGAGTAATTCAGCTTTTCTGGCAATCAGCTTTTTGAGCTTTAAGTTATATTCATCTAAATCCGTGTCTGATGAATCAGAAACAATACGCCTTGAAGCTTCTTTCATAGAAAGTGTGATTATCTCATTCTCAATTAAACTATATTCAGGACATTTATTAACGACTTCGTTATAGCGTTCAGTCTGTAAAGCCTGATTATGCGAGCGTATATCGTCATATACACGCATAACTGAGGCATATTGGGTATTGGTAAGCGGCATAGTTTAAACCTTTCTAGTTATTGTTGCTAAGTAGTGAATTGTACCAGTCATCAGACTTCTTGTCTCTTTGCTGGAAATTGTTAAAACGGTTGTTAGCCGGCTTTGAAGAAGCTGTCTGTTTAGGCTTTATATTGTTGCCAGCGGCATATGCGGCATCAGCTTTTTTAACATCTTCTAATGAGCTTACATTGGAATTCTTCCAGTTAGCAAGTATGGTGTCGGCATATTCAAAGCTTGGCTGGTGTATAGCTTTGATTGTCCTGTTGCAGGCCTCAATTATCATATCGGTATCAAAGCAGTAAGTGTCAGCCCATTTGGCAATCATAGCCTTTTCGTGCTGTGCAGGTTCTCTGTTAGATAGGCCAAATGCTTTCATAATCTGGTATACATAATCTGTGTGGTTAGAAGTCTCCTCTTTAGCCTCAGCGATTGTATGTATATTCTTGGAAGCCCACGAAAGAGCGACTTTTTCAATGTAGTTAATGCTTTTTTTGTTGTGTTCTACACAATATTCAAAAAGATATTCAATAAGGTCAGTTGAAAGCTTCAATCCATCGTAGAAATATACAATGGAATTGGTTTCCTTAGTGGAAAGTGGACGTCCCATATACTGCTCAATGACGAATAGAAGCATTGAAAAGTTGTCATTAGCAAGAAAACCGTTAAGCTGTTCCTTTGAATAGGATACTTTTAAAGGCTCTGCTGTGTATATAACCTCGGTCTGTTTAATATCAGGCTTGGCTGCTTGCACAGTTTCAGTCTGGTATGAAGAAGTACTATTAACTGAAGCGCTTTCAGCAGCTATTGGGTCAGCCATAGTATTAGCAGCTTGCCCAGTGTGCTTAATATCACGAAGTACAATGTTGGACAGGCCGTTGCCGGGGCCATTAAAGGAAAGTGATATAACATCAAGGCTGTCCCAGTAACGCAGAGCTCTCATAATATCAGCTTCTGTCTGGTTAAATGTATCAGCAAGCAGGGAAATGCTTATGTTATTGCTTCGTAACGACATAAGGTGCAGAAGATAAAGGTAAACTTTTACAAATTCACCATTAGCACCAGGAACATACTCGCTGATAAAAATATTAGAAACGGATGTGTATCCTTCACTTGATTCTGTGGATAAAATTAAACTACTCATATATATATGTTAATAAGTCTGTAAAGGCAGACTTACCCTCCTTGTTCCCACTTATTTGTGCTCATTATAGCATAGTGGATAATAAATGAAAAGCAAGCTAAAAGCAGGTGGTTATCAATGTGGATAATGTGGATAATGTGGATAACTCGTGGATAGAATTAAGAAAAGTCAGTAAATTGCTGTATTTTTAACAATGTGATTTTTCACAAAAAAATCCACATTCTTAAACCGTGCATAACGGGATAAAAATGTGGATAATGTGGATAACTTTGTTGACAAAATATAAAAATGTGTAAAAAATGGCTATTTTAGAAGTTCTTCGCCAATTTTATATACATCTCCGGCCCCCATAGTTATCAACAGGTCGCCGTTGATACAATTATTTAATAAAAATTTTTCGATGTCCTCAAAAGATTCGTAATAGTAACAATCTTTGCCTTCTGCTTTAATAAGTTCCATAAGGTCAGCAGAACTTATGCCAAGATTATCTGTTTCTCTTGCAGGATATATTTTGGCGAGCACAATATTATCAGCAAGGCTTAATGCTTTAGCAAATTCTGGCATCAAAGCTTTGGTTCTTGAATAAGTATGTGGCTGGAATACGCACCATATTTTATTATGTGGATAATTCTTAGCTGAATTAAGGGTAGCTGTTATCTCATCAGGGTGGTGTGCATAATCATCAATTACGGTGACACCGTTGAATTCGCCTTTCTTTTCAAATCTTCGGTTAGTACCTGTGAAATGCTTAAGACCGGCCTTGATATTGTCTATGCTTATGCCAAGCTTAAAGGCTGCAGCTACAGCTGAAAGTGAATTGTATACATTGTGAAGACCAGGAACTGATAATTCAATTGTTCCACTATCTTCTTTATTAATAAGAAGAGTATATGAACAGCAGCCATATTTGTCATAAGTGATATTTGTTGCACTATACATACTCTTTTCAGGGTCAGAACCAAATGTTATGACTTCACAGTCAGTATCCTTATAAAAATATTCATAATTGTCTATGTCTGAGTTGATGATAAGTGTTCCGTCAGATGGAAGCTTTTCAGTAAAAAGCTTGAATGAATGACGTATATCATCAAGGTCTTTGAAAAAATCAAGGTGGTCAGCTTTGACATTAAGTATAATATTGATAGTAGGGTTAAATGATAAGAAGCTGTTAGTGTATTCGCAGGCTTCTGTAACGAAAAGGTCAGAACGTCCAACTCTTATATTACCGCCTATGCTGTTAAGTATGCCTCCTACCGAGATTGTAGGGTCAGCATCAGCAGCAAGAAGAATTTCAGTAATCATAGAAGTTGTAGTAGTCTTACCGTGAGTACCAGCTACATTTACTGCGGTATGGTAATTCTTCATAATCTGTCCGAGAAGCTCAGCTCTTGTCAGTGTTGGGATACCAGCATCAACAGCAGCTTTAAGTTCAGGATTATCAGGGTGGATTGCGGCTGTGTATACAACAAGGTCAATGTCACCTGTGATATTGTCAGCAGACTGTGGATAAGAGATTATACATCCGTCCTGCTGTAATTCAGTTGTTAAATCTGATATATGTGCATCAGAACCGGATACGGTAAAATGACGATCAAGAAGAATCTTTGCAAGACCGCTCATGCTTATTCCGCCGATTCCGATAAAATGTACATGTATTGGAGTATTAAAATCAATTGTAAACATAGGAATTTCCTTTCTTAAACTAATTCAAGTAAGATTATATGCCTAAAAGCTTTTTTTTTCAAATTGTTTTGTTGTTAAGTACATAAAAAATACTGATTAAGAAATTGTACGAAAAATTATCAAAAAAATGCAAAATTATTTTTACTTAATGGAAAATATATGATATAATTTATACAACTTAAGATAGTAAAATAAACATCAGAGGTGGTAGCATGATTAAAAAAGAAATGATAGCAATGCTGTTAGCCGGTGGACAGGGCAGCAGACTCGGTGTTCTGACGGCTAAGGTTGCGAAACCAGCAGTAGCATTTGGTGGTAAGTACAGAATAATAGACTTTCCATTAAGCAACTGTATTAACTCAGGAATTGATACTGTAGGTGTCCTTACACAGTATCGTCCCCTTCGTCTTAATTCCCATATCGGAATAGGTATTCCTTGGGATCTGGACCGTAATGTAGGTGGTGTAACAGTTCTTCCTCCATATGAGAAGAGTACCAATAGTGAATGGTATACAGGAACTGCTAATGCTATCTACCAGAATCTTGAATATATGGAACAGTACAATCCAGAGTATGTTCTTATATTATCTGGCGACCATATTTACAAGATGGATTATAAGATAATGTTAGATTATCACAAGGCTAATAATGCCGATATTACAATCGCAGCTATGCCTGTTCCAATTGAGGAAGCAAGCAGATTTGGTATAGTTGTTACAGATTCGGACAACAGAATAACAGAATTTGAAGAAAAGCCAGCTAATCCTAAGAGCAATCTTGCTTCAATGGGTATCTACATATTTAAGTGGAGTGTATTAAAGGATGCACTTATTAAGCTTAAGGATCAGCAGGAATGTGATTTTGGTAAGCATGTAATTCCATATTGCTTCAATAATAATAAGAGAATATTTGCATACGAATATAACAGTTATTGGAAGGATGTAGGAACATTAAGCTCATATTGGGAAGCTAATATGGAACTTATAGATATTATTCCAGTATTTAATCTTTATGAAGAATTCTGGAAGATATATACAAGAACAGATACAATTCCACCACAGTATATTGCGGATAATACATTTATAGAGAAGAGTATTATTGGTGATGGAACAGAAGTATATGGAAGAATATATAATTCAGTAATAGGTTCTGGTGTTACTATCGAAGAAGGTGCCGTAGTCAGAGATTCAATTATTATGAATAATTCTGTTATTGGTAAGAATACAATCGTTAATAAGTCAATAATTGCAGAGGAAGTTGTTATAGGTGACAACGTAGAGCTTGGTGTAGGAGAAGAAGTACCTAATGTTAAACTTCCTAAGATATATAATTCTGGACTTGTAACAATTGGTGAGTGTTCAGTTGTTCCTGATGGAGTTAAGGTTGGAAAGAACACAGCTATATCAGGTGTTACAACTGTTGAAGATTATCCAGATGGATTGTTGCCAAGCGGAGGAATTATTATTAAGGCAGGTGAAGTTGAATGAAAGCAATAGGTATAGTATTAGCAGGTGGTAATAACAGAATGATGCGCGAATTGACTAATAAGAGAGCTATTGCTTCAATGCCTGTTGCAGGAAGCTACAGAGCAATAGATTTCGCACTTAGTAATATGTCGAATTCGCATATCCAGAAGGTTGCAGTAATAACACAGTATAATGCACGCTCACTTAATGAGCATTTAAGCTCATCTAAATGGTGGGATTTTGGTAGAAAACAGGGTGGACTTTATGTGTTCACACCTACTATCACTGCTGAGAGCAGCAGCTGGTACAGAGGAACAGCAGATTCATTGTATCAGAATATAGATTTCTTAAAGTCAAGCCACGAGCCATATGTTGTAATAGCCTCTGGTGACGGAATATATAAGCTTGATTATAACAAGATTCTTCAATATCATATTGAGAAGAAGGCAGATGTTACAGTTGTCGTAAAGAAGCTTGATAATAGAGCAGATATTGGAAGATATGGGGTTGTTGCAATTACAGACGAGGGACGTATAACAGATATTGATGAGAAGCCATTAGAGACTAATCTTTCAACAGTATCAACAGGTATCTATGTTGTAAGAAGAAGACTTCTTATTGAACTTCTTGAGAAAGCTGCTGAGGAAGACAGATACGATTTCGTAAGGGATATTCTTGTAAGATACAGAAATATCAAGAAGATATATGGCTATATGCTTGATACATACTGGAATAATATATCATCAGTAGATTCATATTATAAGACCAATATGGACTTCTTAAAGAGAGATGTAAGAGATTACTTCTTCAAGCAGTATCCGGATATATATTCTAAGGTTGAGGATCTGCCACCAGCTAAGTATAATTATGGGGCAAATGTTTCTAACAGCCTTGTATCCTGTGGCTGTATCGTTAATGGTACAGTGGAGAATTCTGTGCTGTTCAAGAAGATATATATTGGCAATAACGCAGTTGTTAAGAATTCAATAATTATGAATAATGCTTATATAGGTGATAATGCTTATATTGAGAACTGCATAGTTGAAAGCAACAGCACTATAAAAGCTAACTCAAGATATGTTGGCGAGAATGGTGTTAAGATAGTTATTGAGGACAGCCCATCATATTATTAATGTCATTTTTATATTAAATAATTAATAAAAGCCTCTGGTGTACATAACACTGGAGGCTTTGTTAGTTATTTTTATGTGCCGGGGATGCACACTTGCACTATATTCCTTTATTACCCTTTGCTTTGCGGAATTGTGTTGGCGATAAGTGGTTGAGGTGTTTGAAGGCATCACCAAAATAGTTGCTGTTATCATAACCGCATTCAAGTGCAATCTCTGTTATGCTCATATCCGTTTCTAAAAGAAGCTGTTCAGAATGGTTAATTCTTATGGTATTGAGGTATTCCTTAAATCCAAATCCGTTAACAGCTTTAAACTTTTTAGAAAAATAAGATGGGTTCAGATGAAGCATATCAGCTATTTCATCAAGTGTAATATCTTTATTATAATTAAGCATAATATAATTCATAGCCTTTTGTACGGATACATCTGCGATGGATACAGTATCAACAAGGCTTGCAGGGGAAGCAGGCTTGTTATCACAATACCGGCAGAGCAGTATTAACAGATTTTGCAGGTAATTCTTGTATACACAGGGTGAAAGAGCATTACTGTTCTGTCTTTCGTTAATCAGAACACTGAATATAGATAGGAATTCGTGCCTGTGATTATCCGGTATTGAGAAGAAGTGCATATAAAATGTATCTTTAAACTGTTCAAAGCCTTGTATGTCGATAAGGTCGCTTATATAATCGTCAGTGAATTCTATATAAAGGCGTTCGTGATAAGCGTTATTAAGATAAGTGGTCTTATGAAGCACGTTATCAGGAATAAACAATATTGTGCCAGCTTCCATACGGTATGTATTATCGTGTATAAACATATTGCACGAGCCATTCATAAGATAATAAAGCTCATAATATGAATGTGAATGGGCAGAGTGCATAGCATAGGCTGAATTATAAATCTGCTGTGATATTTCAAATCTTGAAGCCATAGAATACCTCTTTCGGTGTTGGGTGTGCTATAGGTAAAAAAGTTATTTTGCTAAGGAATAATAGCTTTTATACTTTTAGTATCTGCATTATATGATGTTGTGGTCAAAAGCCCCCACCTATGAGCAAGCTTATGCGGGTTTAGACCCTTTGACCCTGATATCATTATATAATAATATTACACACGATTAGCTGTAATGTAAATGAATTTATAATGATATATTAATGACAGATTATTAGTGTATACATGGACATTGTGTATATACAATTAGCTTAAAAAGTGTTATTATAAATAAAGCTATAAGTGATTTTAATGTTAAATGATTATAATAGTGAATAATTTTAAAAGAGTAATGAGGAGGTACGCATATGGGTACAGTGGTAAGACTTGAAGATTATTGCAAGTCATTCAAAAGTGCTGAGGTATTAAAGAATATTAACCTGACACTAGAGAGCGGGAAAGTTATAGGACTTAAAGGTAAGAATGGTTCAGGTAAGACAATGCTTATGAGGGCTATAAGCGGGCTTATACTTCCAACATCAGGAAAGGTATACATTAACGATAAGGAGCTTGGCAGGCAGATTTCATTCCCGCCAAGTATAGGGATTTTAATTGAGAATCCTTCATTTATAAGCAATTATACAGGTTTTAAGAACCTAAAGATACTTGCATCTATCCAGAACCGTATTAGTGATGATGAGATAAGAGATGCTATAAGAAATGTCGGACTTGACCCGGACGATAAGAGAACATTTAAGAAATATTCATTAGGAATGAAGCAGAGATTAGGAATTGCGGCGGCTATAATGGAACGCCCTGATATAGTTATTCTTGATGAGCCTATCAATGCACTTGATGAGGCAGGAGCAGGACTTATAAAGGGACTTTTAGATGAGCTTAAAGCCAATGGTTCACTTATAATAATTGCGTGCCACGACACAGAAGAACTTAACTATCTTTCAGATGAGATATATGAAATCTATGACGGCGAAATCACAGGTCATATAGAACACCCAGACGAAAAAGTATCTTAATGAAATAACTGCCATCAGTCTACTAACCTGATGGCAGTTTATTTTTCCAGCACACCTGATAATACACCCAATAATATATTCAATAATACATGAATAACCTCCCCAAAATCTGTACAATATAAAATAATTATAAATCCCCACAAAAGGAAGGAACAAAATATGTATATAATAGCAGGATTAGGCAACCCAGGAGCACAATACGCAGGAACAAGACACAATGTTGGTTTCGCCTGCATAGATGAACTTGCCGACCAATATAATATAAGTGTAGACACATCTAAACATAAAGGTCTTATAGGAAAAGGTGTTATAGAAGGACAGAAAGTAATTCTTGTAAAGCCTATGACTTATATGAATAATTCAGGCGAGTGTATAAGAGAAGTTATGGATTATTACAAGGCAGATATAGATGATTTAATTGTTATATTTGATGATATAAGCCTTGAACCGGGAAGGTTAAGACTCCGTCCAAAGGGAAGTGCAGGCGGACACAATGGAATTAAGAGTATAATTGCACACCTTGGAAGTGACCAGTTTAAGAGAGTTAAATTCGGAGTTGGGGATAAGCCAAAAGGCTGGGATCTTGCTGACTGGGTTCTTGGAAGATTTCCGGAGGAACTTTATCCAGCTTTAAGAGAGGGAACTAAGAGAGCCTGTGAGGCAGTAGAGTGCATAATGACAGAAGGTATTGAAAGTGGAATGAATAAATTCAATGGATAAGGAGCAGATATTTTGAACACATTTTTTGACCCTGTAAATAATACGGCGGCAGTTGAACAATTAAATAAAGAGCTTGGCAAAGACGGCGGAAGAACTGTGCTTATAAGCGGCTGTATTGATACACAGAAGGTGCACATATCAAGTGCAATAGCATCAGGATATAAGTATATGCTTATTGTTACAAGTGATGAAGCAAAAGCAAGAAAAATGTGTGATGATGCTTCATTTTTTAATAAAGAAGCAATATACTATCCAGCCAAGGATGCCATATTCTATAGTGCGGACGTACACGGCAACCAGATTACAGGCGAGAGATTAAGATGTATAAGCCGTATAATCAACCATAGCAGTACGGGCGAGGGAGTGCTTACAGTTGTTACAACTATGGACGGAATTGCAGACAGGCTCATACCTGTCGAAAGATTTAAGGAGGCAGTTATAACCCTTGATTATTCCAGCGAAATAGAACCAGAGAAGCTGGCAAAGAAGCTGGTGGCTATGGGCTTTGTGCGTACTGGAATGGTGGAGGACAAGGGGCAGTTTGCAATCCGTGGTGGAATTATAGATATTTTCTCATACACAGATGAAGCACCGGTTAGAATTGAGCTGTGGGATACGGAAGTTGATTCTATAAGAATGTTCGATGTTGAGAGCCAGAGGTCGATTGAAAGGCTCCAAAGCTACAGCATTTTCCCGGCTACTGAATATATATTTACAGAAGATGAGTTAAAAAATGGTCTGTACAATATTAAGGAAGAGTGTGACAGGCAGCTTGAGTGTTTTGATTATGGTAAGAGAAAGCGTACAAAGGAGCAGATTGAGGCGGGTAATAATCTTAACAAGCTTGTTGCAGATGTCGAGCGTACCGGTAATTATGAGAAGTTCACAGATACACTTGTGGCAGATACAGTTGGACTGGCAGAGTATTTTCCGGAGGAGAATACTCTTGTTGTGCTAGATGAGCCTAACAGGCTGAAAGAATGTAATGAGCTGACATTGTATGAATACAACGAGAGTATGAAGAACCGTCTTGCTGCAGGTTATGTGCTTCCAAGCCAGACTAATAAGGTCAAGGCTATGAATGAGATTATCAGTGATTTAAGGAATAATAAAAAGCTTATATTAACGACACTTGATTATAAGCCTGAGGGCTTTGAGATAGATTATTCTATGTACATCACGGCAAGAAGCATAAGCTCATATAATAACAGTTTTGAGTATCTGGCTAAGGATTTGGAAAAGTACAAGAAAAATGGATATACAACAGTACTTGTATGCAGTTCAAGAACGAGGGCATTAAGAATAGTTGATGATCTTGGAAAGCTTGGAATTGCCAGCTTTTACAGCGAGGATTTTAATAAGGATTACGGAAGCGGGCTTATTATAGTGACATATGGGAGCCTGCATAAAGGCTTTGAGTATCCTGTTCTTTCATTTGTTGTTATTGCAGAGAATGATATATTCAGTGCAAGAAAGATAAAGAAGCTTAAGAAGAAAAAACACGATGGAAAGAACATTGCCAGCTTTAACGAACTTAATATAGGTGATTATGTTGTGCACGAGAGCCACGGACTTGGTGTATACAAGGGAATAGAAAAGATACAGGTAGAAGGTGTTGAGAAGGATTATATTAAGATTGCGTATGCGAATAACGGCAATCTATATGTGCTTGCAACACAGCTTGACCGTCTGCAGAAGTACGCTAATCAGGATACGGAGAAAAAGCCTAAGCTTAACAGTCTTGGTGGTGTTGAGTGGAAGAAGACAAAAGCCAAGGTTACAGGGGCAGTTGAGGAAGTGGCTAAAGAGCTTGTAAGGCTTTATGCGATAAGGCAGAAGGTTGAGGGCTACAGATTTTCACAGGATACTGTATGGCAGAAGGAATTTGAGGAAATGTTTCCTTATGAGGAGACGGATGATCAGCTTAATGCCATTGAGGATACCAAGAAGGATATGGAAAGCGGCAGGGTTATGGACAGACTTATATGCGGCGATGTCGGATATGGAAAGACAGAAGTTGCGATAAGAGCTGCATTTAAGGCTGTTCAGGACGGCAAGCAGGTGGCTTACCTTGTTCCCACAACAGTGCTTGCAAGCCAGCATTTTTCAACATTTGAGGAGAGAATGAAAGGCTTTCCTGTTAATGTCGGTCAGTTGTCAAGCTTCAGGACAAGTGCACAGAATAAAAAGACGATTGAAGGGCTTAAGAATGGCACGATAGATGTTGTTATAGGAACGCATCGCGTATTGTCAAAGGATGTGCAGTTTAAGGATCTGGGACTGCTTATTATTGATGAGGAACAGCGTTTTGGTGTTGCACATAAAGAAAAGATTAAAGAATTAAAGAACAACATAGACGTTCTTACATTAAGTGCAACTCCTATTCCAAGAACACTTCATATGAGCCTTGTCGGTATTAGGGATATGAGTGTTCTTGAAGAGCCGCCGGTGGACAGACATCCGATACAGACATTTGTTACAGAACATAATGATGAGATGATAAGAGAGGCGGTTACAAGAGAACTTGCACGAAATGGACAGGTGTATTATGTATACAACAAGGTAAGGGACATTGAGGAACGTGCTGAGTATATACAAAATCTTGTTCCTGATGCGGTTGTTGCGTATGCACATGGACAGATGGATAAGCGTATGCTTGAAAAGATTATGTATGAGTTCGTCAATGGAGAGATAGATGTTCTTGTATCTACGACAATTATAGAAACAGGTATGGATATACCTAACTGTAACACTATGATTATAGAAAATGCTGACCAGTTCGGGCTTTCCCAGCTTTACCAGTTAAGGGGAAGAGTTGGACGAAGTACAAGAACGTCATATGCTTTTCTTATGTACAAAAGGGATAAGATGATATCCGAGGTTGCAGAGAAGAGATTAAGTGCTATAAAGGAATTCTCTGACCTTGGTTCGGGCTTTAAGATTGCTATGAAAGACCTTGAGATAAGAGGTGCAGGAAATGTGCTTGGAAAGAGCCAGCACGGGCATATGGCGGCAGTAGGTTATGACTTGTATTGTAAAATGCTTAATCAGGCAGTCAATAACTTAAAGGGCATAAAGAACGAATACAGTTTTGAAACTACTGTTGATCTGGAAGTTGATGCATATATTCCAGCTTCATATATTAAGAGCGAATACCAGAAATTAGATATCTATAAAAGGATTGCAGCACTTGAAACGAGGGAAGAATTGTCAGATATGAAAGATGAGCTTTCAGACAGATATGGAAGTATTCCTTCGTGTGCTTCTAATCTTTTGATGGTAGCACTTATAAAGAGCAAGGCACATAAGATAGGAATTATGGAGATTAAGGGCGAAACTGCCGCTAATCCGGCAGGAGGTGCATCTAACTGGAGAACAGTTATGAATATATATCCTAAGGCTGATATAGATTCTGATGCAATTCCTAAACTTCTTGAAAGCTTCGGTGGGGCTTTGGATTTTAAAGTAAATGGAGTGCCATATTTTATATGGACAGTTACTAAAAGAAAATTTACAAGCCAGAAAGAATACCTTAACGGACTTTTAGATATGATGGATATTATGGAAGA
>ERZ791608.678-NODE-678-length-14754-cov-2.542010_pt1 | contig 14754 bp, 10 predicted proteins | sample MGYA00510276_ERZ791608 | MGnify/ENA primary metagenome ERZ791608 (study PRJEB30046, sample SAMN00791908) | human gut metagenome | study: EMG produced TPA metagenomics assembly of the A metagenome-wide association study of gut microbiota in type 2...
ATACGATTGCTTCAGGACTGGAGAATGCAATAGCATCTGCCAAAGCTTCACCCAGAATGTTACCTGTAAAGCTAAAGATTTCCTGTGCCAGTTTATCACCTTGTACAGCTGCATCATATACATCTTTTGAAGTAATGTTTTCTGCAGGAATGTTACGAAGCAAGCTGGCATCCGTACGAGCGGCAAGGAATTCGCGAGCTGTGCGAGCTACACCGGTAGCCGAACAGTAAGTTTCCAGACATCCTTTACGACCGCATCCACATGCACGACCGTTACGATCAACGATCACATGACCCAATTCACCGGCAAATCCGTCATGACCATAAACCAGCTGTCCGTTGATTACGATACCACTACCTACACCGGTACCTAAAGTAATCATGATAAAATCTTTCATACCACGTGCAGCACCGTAAGTCATTTCTCCGATAGCAGCCGCATTGGCATCGTTAGTCAGTGCAGTCGGAATACCCAGACGTTCTTCAAACATTGAAGCCAGAGGAATGATTCCTTTCCAAGGCAAGTTAGGTGCAAATTCAATAGTACCGCTATAATAGTTTCCGTTAGGAGCACCCACTCCCATACCTTTTATTTTTTCAGCTCCACCAAACTGTGACAACAGAGGAAGAAGTTTCTTACATACAGCATCAACATAGTCGTCAATGTTTTCATATTGCTGTGTCTTGACAGAATCAGAAGCCAACACATTACCACGTGAGTCAACTACACCAAATACAGTGTTTGTTCCGCCAATGTCCATACCTACCACATAAGGTTTTTCCATGTTTATTGTCATGACATTTCTCTATTTAGGGTTAATTATCTACGGACAAAAGTAAATAATCAGTAAAAACAGAGCAAATTTTTAACGCATTATTTTTCGAAGCTTTTCACTTTTCTTATTTTTGCGAGACCTGATAAATCAATAAATTCACACAAACCAAATGATACACTTAGAAAACGTTCACAAGACCTATTACAACGGTACTCCCCTTCATGTACTTAAAGGTATCAACCTCCATATTAATAAAGGAGAATTCGTTTCCATCATGGGTTCTTCCGGTTCCGGAAAATCTACCCTTCTGAACATCTTAGGCATATTAGACAACTATGATTCAGGGGAATATTACCTGAACGATGTACTGATTCGTGACCTGAGCGAAAGCAAGGCCGCCGAGTACCGCAACCGTATGATTGGCTTCATCTTCCAGTCGTTCAACCTTATTTCTTTCAAGAACGCCATGGAGAATGTAGCCCTTCCCTTATTTTATCAAGGTGTAAGCCGGAAAAAGCGCAACCTGTTAGCCATGGAATACCTGGATAAATTAGGATTAAAAGAATGGGCACACCACCTCCCGAATGAAATGTCGGGCGGACAAAAACAACGTGTAGCCATTGCACGCGCATTAATTTCAAAGCCTGAAATCATTTTAGCAGACGAACCGACCGGAGCATTGGACAGTAAGACATCGGTGGAAGTCATGCAGATTCTAAAGGAACTGCACGAGAAAGAAGGACTGACCATCGTAGTGGTCACCCACGAAAGCGGAGTCGCCAACCAGACCGATAAGATTATCCATATCAAGGACGGACTGATAGAGCGCATAGAAGACAACATTGACCACAATGCATCTCCATTTGGCAAAAACGGATTCATGAAATAAAACACCAGCCATGACAGAATTAATACAAGAAATCTACGGAACCATCATGCGCAATAAGTTGCGCACCCTGCTGACCGGCTTTTCCGTAGCATGGGGCATCTTCATGCTGATTGTATTACTGGGAGCCGGAAACGGTCTCATCCATGCCTTTGAGAACCAGTCGAAAGGCATGATTATGAACTCCATGAAAATCTACCCGGGCATGACCTCACAACCTTACAAAGGAATGAAAGAGGGCCGTAGCATTTACCTGAAAGAGAGTGACCGCGAACTCACCGCCACTTCATTTCCTGACCACATCATCCAAACCGGTGCCACCGTCAGCAAAAGTGATGTCATTCTTACTTACGGAAAAGAAGCCCTCAGTATCGGAATCAACGGAGTTTTTCCCAATTATCCTTCACTTGAAGCCATCAAGATTAAAGAGGGACGCTTCGTCAACGCACGCGACATGGAGGAGCGGCGAAAAATTATCGTACTGCATGAAAAAACGGTAGAGAACCTCTTTCCTCACACTTCTCCCATCGGGAAATACCTGAACGCACAAGGTGTACCCTATCAGGTGGTAGGTATCTATACCGACCAGAACAGTTTTTCGCCTTCTGCTCTCGTGCCATTCACTACCCTGCAAACCATCTATCAGAAGGGTGACAGCATAGACAACATCACATTTACAACCAAAGGACTGGCCGATGAAGCTACCAACGAACAATTTGAGGCGGAATACCGGCAGGCTTTAGGGTTGAAGAAACAATTCTCGCCTACCGACGAAGGAGCCATCTGGATATGGAACCGCTTTACACAATACCTGCAACAGCAGACGGCCACCCAAATCCTGCATACTGCCATCTGGGTAATCGGAATCTTTACCCTGCTCAGCGGCATCGTAGGCGTGAGCAACATCATGCTGATTACCGTCCGCGAACGCACGCACGAATTCGGCATCCGAAAAGCCCTGGGAGCTAAACCCGCTTCCATCCTCTGGCTGATTATCTCTGAAAGTGTGACTATCACGACTTTCTTCGGCTACATCGGCATGGTGGCAGGCATTGCCGTGACGGAATACATGAATCAGGTAGCAGGCAAACAGACCATGGACATGGGTGTCTTTTCGATGACCTTTTTCGAAAACCCGACAGTAGACTTGTCCATTGCCATAGAAGCTACTTTGACATTAGTTATCGCCGGTACGCTGGCAGGACTTTTCCCTGCAAGAAAAGCGGCCAGAATCCGACCCATTGAAGCACTTAGAGCAGACTGACCATGAGACGATTTGATTTAGATACATGGGAAGAGATTCTTCTCACTATCACCCGCAACAAAACCAGAAGCTTCCTGACTGCCTTCGGTATTTTCTGGGGAATATTCATGCTGATTTCCCTGATGGGAGGTGCCAAAGGGCTACAACAAATGCTTTCGCGCCAGTTTGAAGGCTTTGCCACCAATTCCGGCTTTTTAGGCACAAACAAGACGAGCAAGGCCTACAAAGGTTTTCAGCAAGGCAGATACTGGGACTTGGAAAACAAGGATGTGGAACGTGTGAGAAAACAGGTCAGCGAACTGGAAACCGTGACTGCCACACTGGCCAAATGGGGCATCAATGCCATTTATAATGAAAATAAAATCTCAGGTACGCTGAAAGGACTTTATCCGGAATACCAGAAAATAGAAGAACCGAATATCGTGTTCGGACGGTTCATCAATGACATTGACATACGCGACCAGCGGAAAGTCTGTGTGATTGGAAAGCGTATTTACGAGACCTTGTTTCCGGGAGGGGAAGACCCTTGCGGAAAGTTCATTGAAGTCAATGGCATCTATTACCGGGTAATCGGAGTAAGCATGGCGGTAGGAAACATTTCCATACAAGGACAGTCCGAAACGTCGGTCATCATCCCGTTTTCCACCATGCAGCAGAACTACAACTTCGGACAGAACGTGCAGCTGCTCTGCTATACGGCCCGCAAAGGATACTCCATCGGTGAAGTAGAGAAAAAGGTAGAGCAAGTGGTCAAAAAAGCACACCTGATTCATCCGGACGACGGGCAGGCCGTTATTTTAGTCAACGCTGAAGCCATGTTCAGCATGGTAGACAACCTGTTTTCCGGCATCCGGATTTTGGGATGGATGGTCGGTCTCGGCACCCTGCTGGCAGGAGCCATCGGTGTAAGCAACATCATGATGGTTACGGTTAAGGAACGAACCACCGAAATCGGTATACGTCGTGCCATCGGGGCACGCCCGAACGACATTCTGTCGCAGATTCTTTCCGAGAGTATGGTACTGACCATCCTGGCAGGTATGGCCGGCATTTCCTTTGCCGTCTTCCTGTTGAACCTGACAGAAATGGGGACCTCCACCCCGACCTCTCCCACCGAATTTCAAATCAGTTTCTGGCAGGCAATCGGTGCTTGTGCTATCCTCCTGATTTTAGGACTGTTAGCCGGACTGGCTCCTGCCTACCGGGCCATGAGCATCAAACCCATTGAGGCCATACGCGACGAATAAATAAAACCACAAGACAAACAAAAAACCAAAGTTGATATGAAAAAGTACATCAAGATTATTTCGCTGGTGCTGATTGCGCTCATCTTTATCGGCACATTTGTATTCCTTTATCAGAAGTCGCAGCCGAAAGATACGGCCTACGATATTCTCCACACCAAAACCACCGATTTGGCACAAATCACCGTGGCTACCGGAAAAATTGAGCCACGCGATGAGGTGCAAATCAAGCCGCAGATTTCCGGTATCATATCCGAAGTCTACAAGGAGGCCGGAGAAACGGTGAAAAAAGGAGAAATCATTGCCAAAGTCAAGGTAATCCCCGAATTAGGCTCGCTCAACTCTGCCGAAAGTCGTGTACGTTTGGCTGAAATCAACGGCCGTCAGGCAGAAACCGACCTGGAACGTATGGAGAAGCTTTACCAGAGCAAACTGGTGAGCAGCGAGGAGTACGAAAAGACTCTATTAGCAGCCAAACAAGCCAGAGAAGAACTCCAGGCTGCCAAAGACAACCTGGAAATCGTGAAAGAAGGTATCACCAAAAGCAGTGCCTCCTTCAGCAGCACGCTGATTCGTTCTACGATTGACGGACTGATTCTGGATGTCCCCATCAAGGTAGGTAACTCGGTCATCATGAGCAATACATTCAACGACGGTACCACCATCGCCACCGTGGCCGATATGAGCGACCTTATCTTCAGAGGTAACGTGGACGAAACAGAAGTGGGACGTATTCACGAAGGAACTCCTGTAAAAATCACATTGGGAGCCTTACAGGACATGAAATTCGATGCCGTACTGGAATACATCTCTCCTAAAAGCGTAGAAAATAACGGGGCCAACCAGTTCGAAATCAAGGCTGCCATCACGGTGCCCGACAGCATCACCATCCGCTCCGGCTACAGTGCCAATGCGGAAATCGAACTCCAGCGGGCCAACAATGCCCTGACCGTACCGGAAAGTGCCATTGAGTTCAGCGGTGACTCCACTTTCGTATATGTACTGACAGACAGCGTACCGACACAGAAGTTTACCCGCCGTCAGGTACAGACCGGTATCAGCGACGGAGTGAACATCGAGATTAAAAGCGGGCTGAAAGCCAACGAATCGATTCGCGGACTTAAAAAAGAAATGTAAGCCATGAAAATCAATACCAAATTACTGACAGCACTGAGCATCAGCATGCTGTTGGCCAATGGCACACAAGCACAGAAGGCATGGGACTTGACTCGCTGCATCGACTATGCCATTGCTCATAACCTGACCGTCAAACAACAGGAAGCCGCACGCGACAAAAGCGAAGTGGAACTGAACACCGCCAAATGGAGCCGTCTGCCCGACCTGAACGGTAGTGCCTCTCACTCTTTCAACTTCGGACGAAGCTTGCAGGCCAACAATACGTACCAGAGTATCAACACACAGAACACCGGCCTCAACCTGAGTACGAGCGTACCCTTGTTCACCGGTATGCAGATACCCAACAACATTGCGCTCTCCAAACTGAACCTGAAAGCGGCCACCGAAGATTTGAACAAGGCCAAAGAAGACATCAGCATTGAGGTAGCCTCTGCGTACTTGCAGGTGTTGTTCAACGAAGAACTGGTCAAGATAGCCCGACAGCAGGTAGAGTTAAGTCAGGAAATGCTGGCACAAAAGGAAGCCTATTTCAAGAATGGAAAGGCATCTGAAGCGGAATGGTATGAAGCCAAGTCGCGCGTGGCACAAGACCAGTTGTCACTGGTGCAGGCCGAGAATGACTACCGTCTGTCTCTGCTCGATTTAAGCCAATTGCTGGAACTGCCCTCTCCCGACAATTTCAGGATTGTCTCTCCCGACATCCAGCCTGAGCAGTTGTTCGGTACACTGACTCCTCCTGCCGAAATCTACAGTCAGGCCTTGCTGACCAAGCCGTCCATCAAGGCTGCACAATACCGCCTGGAAGGAGCTGCACGCAGCATCCGCATTGCACAAAGTGCCTATTATCCGCAACTAAACTTCGGAGCCGGACTGGGAACAAGCTATTATAATGTATCGGGAAGAGAAAATCCGAGCTTCCACTCTCAGTTGAAAGATAATTTCAGCCAGTATGTAGGCCTCTCGTTAAGTATTCCCATCTTCAACCGACTGAGTACACGCAACCGTGTACGCACAGCACGCCTTGAACAGACTACCTTAAACTGGCAACTGGAAGAAACCAAAAAGAAACTTTACAAGGAAATCCAGCAAGCCTACTACAATGCTGTCAATGCAGAAAGCAAATACCAGAGCAGTCAGGTAGCAGATGAAGCAGCAGAAGCCTCTTTCAAGCTGATGAAAGAAAAATACATGTACGGAAAAGCAAACGCTACGGAATACAACGAGGCACGGACCAACTGGATGAAAGCGGTGTCCGACTGTGTACAAGCTAAGTACGACTACCTGTTCCGTACCAAAATACTGGATTTTTATAAAGGAATTCCCCTTACACTAAAATAGAATAACATTCTACATATCAGCAAGTTGCAATTTTTTAATCAAAACGCTTGGATTCCTCCTGAAAAACGCACTTGCGTTTGAAGGAAAACGTACTTGCGTTTTGATTAAAATGCACTTGCGTTTCAAGTAAAACGTACTTGCGTTTTAGCGTAAACGTAAAGGCGTTTTTTATCCGAATAAATCCGGAATAATTTCCGGCAAATATCCGCTTCGGATTCGCCACTCCTGCGGGTACAAGTTATTGGCCCGGTTACCGATATTCTTGGCAAATCCTAATACCTGACCTTGATAAGTAAGTGTCACATACCCTCTCGGCACTTCCGGTGAAAGTACTACCGCTTCTTTCCGCAAATAAGCAATGGCCTGTGAGTAAGTCAGTTCAGCCATCGGGAACGAATCTCTCTCAAAAACGGTACTCATAGCCAGCGCATGCGACGGCTGCCAGTCCTTTCCCTTCAGTTCTCCCAAAGAAATTCCGGCATGCAGTATGCGCAACTGGCTCTTCAGCAGGTCATACGTATCTTTATAGGTAGCAGGAAAGGCCATCGCTTCACTGTCATTCACTTCAAACACATAGTCTCCGGCTCCCTGCACCCAGGCTTTCATCTCCTTTGGTACTTGAAGCGCAACCACCTTACCTCCTTTTCCTTTTTTGGAAGCCTTTCCACCGGTCTTTGTCCGCACACTCACTGCGGGTTCATCCGCTATTTTCCGCAGCACTGCCATAAACAGGCCTTCACCCGTAGTCTTATGAGGCAGGAAACGGTAAACCGGAAACTTTGTACCGGTCAGATTTCCCGTAATGTGCCAGTCCGGCTGCGTCTCCAAAGGAAGTATCTCTGCCCCCAATTCCTGTGCAATCCATGCCACATTGTCCTCATTTTCCTCCCGATTATATGTACACGTGCTATAAATCAGCAGTCCTCCGGTCTTCAGGCAAGGCCATATATCCCGTAAAATACGGCGCTGACGCTGCCAGCAGGTGTCCACATTCTCTATGCTCCACTCCTGCACGGCCACTTCATCCTTGCGGAACATTCCTTCACCCGAACAGGGCACATCTGTCAGAATCACATCGAACAGCGGTCCTAATTCTGTAAAATCAGCCGGATCATTATTGGTTACAATCACCCCCGGATTTCCCCATTTTATCAGATTCTCAGCCAGCACCTGCGAACGGTTGCGCATCACCTCATTGGCCACCAGCAAGCTGCCTTCCGGAAGTATGCTACGGGCCAAGGTAGATTTTCCTCCCGGAGCCGCGCACAAATCGAGCATCGTGACGGGCCCGTGCACATACTGACGTAACGCCTGTTCCAGGAACATGGACGAAGCTTCCTGCACATAATAGCAGCCCGCATGAAACAAGGGGTCAAACGTAAACGACGGACGACCGGACAGGTAATATCCTTCGCGACACCAGGGCACAGAGGTGCTTTCCTGCGGAACAAGGCCACATTTATCGGTATTCATACGAATACTGACAGGCGTATCTTTTTCCAAGGCTTCAGTCAAAGCAGCAAACTCCGCATCTCCCAGCAACTCACGCGTACGGAGGATAAAATCAGAAGGTAAATTCATGTTTCCAGCAATTGATTACGGCGGCAAAAATACAAAAAAATTAGCTACCTTTGCACAAACAAAAAAATCCAATCATGAAACAATATCTCGATTTGCTGCACCGCATCCGTACGGAAGGAGTACGAAAAGAAGACCGTACCGGAACGGGCACCATCAGCGTGTTCGGACATCAGATGCGCTTCAACCTGGAAGAGGGCTTCCCGCTTGTCACGACCAAGAAACTTCACTTGAAATCCATCATCCATGAACTGCTCTGGTTCTTACAAGGAGATACCAACGTGAAATACCTGCAAGAAAACGGGGTCAGAATCTGGAACGAATGGGCAGACGAAAACGGTGATTTAGGACACATCTACGGTTACCAGTGGCGTTCATGGCCAGGTTATGACGGCAAGTTCATCGACCAGATTTCGGAAGCGGTGGAAACCATCAAGCATAATCCCGACTCACGACGCATCATTGTCAGTGCATGGAACGTGGGCGACCTGAACAACATGAATCTTCCGCCGTGTCATGCATTCTTTCAGTTTTATGTAGCCAACGGCCGCCTCAGCCTGCAAATGTACCAGCGCAGTGCCGATACCTTCTTAGGGGTACCTTTTAATATTGCATCGTATGCCCTGCTGCTGCAGATGATGGCACAGGTTACCGGCTTGAAAGCGGGCGACTTTATTCATACACTCGGCGACGCTCATATTTACCTGAATCACCTGGAACAGGTAGACCTACAGCTCACCCGTACCCCGCGCCCCCTGCCTACCATGAAAATCAATCCGGACGTGAAAGATATTTTCAGCTTCCACTACGAAGATTTCCAGCTGGAGAATTACGACCCCTGGCCTCACATTGCCGGAAAAGTATCTGTATAACATTAAGAACCACCAGACATGACACTATCCATCATTGCAGCCATCAACCAGAAAAGAGGAATAGGCTATCAGAACAAGTTGCTCTACTGGCTGCCAAACGACTTAAAACGCTTCAAGGCACTGACCACCGGACATACTATCATTATGGGACGCCACACGTTTGAATCTCTTCCGAAAGGCGCTCTCCCCAACCGAAGAAACGTGGTACTCAGCCGCCAGGAACTGCACTTTGAAGGTGCGGAATGTTTTCACACACTGGCCGATGCCCTGCATACCTGCAAGGAAGACGAGGAGGTATTTATCATCGGGGGAGCCACTCTCTACACGGAAGCACTCCCATTGGCCGACCGCCTGTATCTTACGGAAGTAGACGATAAGCAGGCACCCGCCGATGCTTTCTTCCCGGAAGTAAGTCCAGAGCTATGGAAAGAAAAAAGTAGAGAATGCCATCCGACAGACGAAAAGCATCTCTACTCCTATAGTTTCGTGGATTACGAACGTACGCAAAAATAAGCGTCGCGATTTTAATCTTCATCATTCGCCAGATCCATTATCGGCATCTGGCGCTTGATAGCTTCACGGAAAGAAATAATTGTTTCCGAGCGCGACAAGCCCAACGGTTGAAGTTTATCGTGGATAATTTCCAGCAAGTGATGATTGTTCTTTGCATAAATCTTGATGAACATGTCATACTGCCCTGTCGTAAAATGACATTCCACTACCTCCGGAATAAACTTCAAAGCTTCCGTTACAGTGTCAAACTGTTCCGGATCCTTCAAATACAAACCGATGTAAGCACAGGTTTCATAACCTATCTTTTCCGGATCAATGATAAATTCTGAACCCTTCAGAATTCCCAGGTTCGTCAACTTCTGAATTCGCTGATGAATAGCGGCTCCCGATACATTACAAGCACGTGCTACTTCCAAAAAAGGAATACGTGCATTGCCTGCGATCATACGCAGAATTTGTTCGTCTAAACTGTCTAATTGATGATGTCCCATCTTCTATGTTTTTGTATTCGTGCAAAGATAATACTTTTTCTTCATATAATTTCAATATTTATTACTTTTACACGCCTTTAATCATGAACTTTACAGAATATCCGACATTTTTCATCAAATATTTACATTATCGGCCGCTTATTTCTAATTTTTGCAAATTCCAAATAGCAAAGAAGATTCAACCTCTAGCTTATTCTTCTTTGACTTCAGAATCGGCATTTGCTTCTTTTTCCTTTTCTCCTCTTCCTCCTTTCTGATAGACGGAAGGAGTCACACCAAACTGGAGTTTAAAACATTTACTAAAATAGAACGGATCGTTAATACATACCTGATACGAAACTTCGGCCACTGTCAGATTTTCCAGAGAAGAAAGCAGTTCTGCCGCTTTTTTCATTCGCATAATACGTATGTATTCATTGGGGGAATAACCTGTTACACCTCTCACCTTACGATAAAAGATAGAACGTCCTACCCCCATCATGGAAGCAAACTCGTCTACGGTAAACTGAGGATTTCCCAGTTGCGTTTCCATAATGCGCCCCATCTTCTCTACAAAGAATTTATCCTTATCAGAGGAACAAAGAGCCGGACGCACCTGATTGGGATCATGTGAGAATTTCTCTTTTAGTTTTTCACGCTGCTCTATCAACTTAAACGCCCGTGTCAACAACAGTTTCGGACTAAACGGTTTCGTGATGTAAGCATCAGCTCCACACTCCACTCCTTTCACATGATTATCTACCGAAGTCATGGCCGTCAGCAGAATCACCGGAATATGACTGGTATTAAAATCTGTCTTCAATTTCCGTGTCAGTTCAAAACCTGAACATCCCGGCATGACCACATCACTGATTATCAAATCCGCATCATAATTACGCGCACGTTCCAATCCTGCATCTCCGTCGGCTTCTGCTACAACCTCAAAATATACTCCCAGCTCCTCTTTCAGGAATTCACGCACATCATTATCATCCTCTACAATCAGGACCTTGTATTTATTCAGCGGATTTACCGGAAGAACTTCATCCAACCCTTCTTCATCCTTCAATACCACATCCGCCAAATGCTTTTCAGCCATTTCCTCCTCACGCAGCAGCACATTGTTCGGCACAAGAAAATCTTTTTCTTCATATACGGACTTGTCCGTCGGCAAAGTCACAATAAAGATAGAGCCTCCTCCCGGATTCTCCTCATAAGTAATTGTTCCTTTATGCACGTTGACCAGTTCATGCGTCAGATGCAGCCCCACGCCTACACTGTCACCAGAGAAATTACTTTGCATAAACCGCTTGAACAATTCGCCACGTTTTTCCTTGGGAATACCCACACCCGTATCAGATACACTCATTTTCAGTCTTCCAGCCGATTCGTCTACATTCACCACAAACTCAATCTTTCCTTTTGACGGAGTGTATTTAAAGGCATTAGACAAAATATTATACACTACTTTATCCACGTTTCCCTTATCAATGAACATCCGGTACGACTGACAAGAAGGAATAAAACGGAATTCCATGTTCTTTGATTCTGCCGCATCCTTGAAGCTCAAATAAATTTCATACAGGAAAGCTATCACATCTGTTTCTTCCAATGACAATGCCAGCTTATTATTCTGCATTTTACGGAATTCAAGCAATTGATTAATCAGACGCAGCATACGTTCCGTACTCTTGTCCATAATCTTAAGAGAGTAAGCCATTTCTTTCGGCACTTTCAAGCGGTGAATCTTCTCCAACGCACCTTGTATCAACGTCAACGGCGTACGGAACTCATGTGAAATATTGGTAAAGAACACCAGTTTATACTCGGTAAGCTGCTCCTCTACCTTAATCTTGTTACGTAAAGTATTCATATTACGTATAATACGGAATACAATGTACAACAGTACAGCTATCACTATCACATACAAGATATAAGCCCATGGCGTTTTCCAGAAAGGAGGATTCACCACAATCTTCAATACAGATTCCTCCGCTCCCCATAATCCGGAAGCATCAGAAGCTTTAACGTGAAGATAATAGGTTCCTGGAGAAAGATTTTTATAAGCCGCAAAATTCAAGGACGAAGGAACACTCCATCCCTTATCATAGTTTTCAAGCTTATAACTGAACTTAGAACCTCCTGCTCCCGAGTAGTCGAAAGTAGAAAATTCTACCACAAAAGAACTTTGATAATACTGTAAATTCACCTCTGAAGCATAGGCTAAAGACATATCCAAAGGAGAATCCGGTTCATCTGGACTAACCGAAATGCCATTCAACCGCAAATCTGTAAACGTAACTTTCGTTTTACTTTCCGGATGTTTTACCCTACGCGGATCAATCACCGTCAATCCATAATTTGTACCAAAAGCAATACGGCCGTCATCCAAACTTAGTCCACAATTCTCGGCATACACATTGCCCAGCATATTTGTAGAAAAGAAATAGTTTTCGAATGTTTTACGGGCCGCATCAAAGCAAGAAACACCGAATTCTGTGGTAATCCAGATTTTACCATTCATATCTGGAATGAAAGTTTGTACCATTCCGTTAACCAATCCATCCTCTAATCCAAAATGTTCAAACTTCAGCTGAGCATAATTTCCATTTTCAGGAAGAGAGCACACCGAAAATCCGGCTCCCGACTCTGCTATCAGGATGTGCCCTTTCCCATCAGAAGCGATGCTACGAATCTCATTACTTCTCAACATTCCGTTATCGAAGGTATAACTATAATATGCAGACGGATCTTTCAACAGTTTATCAGGCTGAAACACATAAACGCCTTCACTGGTTCCAACCCAAACCCAATGATTGTCATCTTCAAAAATAACCCGCACCTGACGCTGTCCATAAGTGGAAGTCAAGAAATGACGGAAAGTATAGCCATTCTTACCTGGAACGGCCAAATCAAGTCCTCCTTCAAAAGTTCCAACCCATATACGGTTTTTACTATCCTTCAACAGACAAAATACTTGATTCGATCCCAATGAAGATGAATCGGAAGGATTATGTGTATATACACGGTTACCCACAATCAGTCCCTTGGTACGCGAAGCATACCACTGAACTCCATCTGCATCCTCTACAACCGCATAAATATTACTTCCATAAGTTGTTTCTTCCTTTTTATTATTCAACTGTGAATCGTATTCATACATTCTTCCATCACGGGTTCCAAGAATGATATTTCCTGAAGAACAACGGTGCAGGGTACGTACCGTATTCGAACGATTAAACTTCCCTTCACCTGCCGGGAAAATACGAAGTGTACCTTCATTCAGGACTTCCAAACGGGACACTCCCGTATATTCCGAACTTACCCATATATTTCCAGAATAGTCTTCTATGACACATTGCAAAAAATCTGAACCAATCTGACTTTGCGCATTGTCTGAGTCGGCTACGATATGTTTCATTTGTCCGTTTGCCACATCATATACAAAAAGACCGTTACCATAAGTACCAATCCAAATAATTCCACGTGAATCATGTACCACATAATAGCGTTCCCGGTCCACATAATTACGCTTCTCTTCCGGCATCAATAAAAAAGGAGTCACTTTTCCCGATTGGGAATCAATCCAAGTTAATACTCCACTGTTTCCATAAACCCACGATTCTCCCTTGTTATCTTTAATAACCTTCGCTCTTTTTATTTGCAGTGCTTCTTCAGCTAAAGTCAGTACATGCGTTTCAAAGTCAAAGCTCCAGGTATTGGTACCACTAAAAATAACCCACTTCTTACCTAATATCAAATTATCATAGTAAGTAAAATCTCCTTCAATAGAAACTTCCTTCTTTAAAGCCCCATTCAGGAAAGTATACACAGCCCCTTTATTCGTCAGGAAATAGGTCTTCTTCCCATGAACAGCTATTCTCATAAAATCCATACGCTCATCCACTGCATGAAGTTTCTTTCCATCCCAATAATAAAGTCCTTTTCCTGTAGCAATCCAGGCCCAACCTTCTGCACCTACCTTCAAATCACGGATAAGGTTGGACGCAAGCCCACTACGAACATCGAAGGCAATTGAAGTAAAAGTACGGTCTTTCCGGTAGCGTATCAACCGGCATCCTTCTCTTTCTCCTGTTACCCAAGCTTCATTTTTATTGACAAAATAGACATTCGAATAATGGCGTAAATATTCACCACTACCTGTAAAATCTACAAAGCAGTCCTTCTTCAAGTCGTAACACCCGACTGACTCTCCTGTTGTTTTTATCCATAAAAAACAATTCTGGTCCTCTATAATTTCCTGTATACGATGATCTGGCAATGAAGGTTTATTTCCTTTTCGAGGACGGAATGTAATAAAAGAAGTTCCATCAAAACGACTAAGCCCGTTAAGAGTTCCCATCCAAATGAATCCCTTACTGTCTTGATACATATATCTGACCGAATTATTGCCTAACCCGGATGTGGTTGTAAAGCGAGTGGAACGCACATCCACTGCAGCCTCAACTCCTTCTACCAACAATACAATAAAAAAGAATATGAAGAAGAATAGCCTGTTCATTCTGCTTTGTTTTTATATACTATTTGCAAAAATATAAAAAAGTGCATCACTAAAAAAGCCATGCACTTTTTTCAATCTTGTACAGAATTGCCTGTTTAATCCATGTGGAAAACTTCCGGCAAAGGAATAGTAACCGGAGAATTGTCAGGATTCAC